>Ga0208191_1000003_pt1 | contig 248511 bp, 267 predicted proteins | sample June2015DPH_13_5_FD_184709 | JGI IMG/M metagenome (GOLD analysis project Ga0208191, IMG submission 184709) | Peatland microbial communities from SPRUCE experiment site at the Marcell Experimental Forest, Minnesota, USA - June2015DPH_13_40... | ecosystem: Environmental > Terrestrial > Soil >... | reverse complement strand
TTGCACGCTAAAACATAAGGGACTTGTACTCTTACTAGTGGTCCTCCTTTTCGGGTCTTTTTTTGTCCAGAGGCTCATAGACGTAAGCTTAATCGCAACCGTGCTTAGGGGGGCCGCGGTGCTGCTTTTTCTGTTCGTCGCCGCTCGGACCGCTCTCACCGTCTATTCAGAAAGATACGCAATCACCTCACGTGACATATCAATTGAAAAAGGCCTTTTTTTGAAAAAGAGAGCAGTGATACCGCTCAATCGAGTTGCGAAGCTCGCAAGGCAACAGAGCTTCTTAGAAAGGCTGTTGAGAACAGGAAATGTCGTTATTAAGACCGCTAGTGGTCACACTATGGTGTTTAAGGAGATCTATGATCCAGAAGAGGTGGCTGCTCTAATCGCTGAGTTGCGTGGGGGCACTCTGGTCGGTCACGAGTGATCGAACCTCGATGCTGCTTCGATAAGCTTACGCACCTTCGCGAGTCGGTACCCGACCAGCTTAAATCCTATCTGGTCTCGTCTCGTGAAAGAGAGATTGCCGCCAGCAGCATGCGGATGCCCACCTCCGTTAAATAGCATTGCTATTTGGTTGCTCACCGGAGCGACCGTTCTGACTGAGAATATACCATTCTCTCGCAAAATGAGCTCCGTTGTTGAGTGATATTCGTCTCTAAGCCTCGCAGCCACATCGCTTGTGAAACCGTTGCTGGTCGTGACCGCCGTATGACCGAGCAGAACCGATTTTCTTATCGCTTTGCTGATGGCTAGGTTCTTCCGACCGATTTGAAGCGCATACATCGCTTCGATCTCGGCGCCTGCAAAAGCCCCGCGTGACAGTTTTAATGCGATCTCCTCTCGCGACTTATCATCACTTATCGCAGTAGAGAGCACTTCAGAACGTGGGTCATTGTTGATCCAGAAATCTCTATCTCTCCCTATCGCTGCGACTTCCTTGGCGATTGCATCGCCTTCCAGCAGGTCTGTATATACGATTTCGCACGCACATAGCTCGCGATCGACGCGCAAGTAGTCGACGACGCTCTTGATATCTTCGAAAAAGCGCTCATCCCACACGTGATGGTCGCGCCACTCAACGCGCCATCCTTTGCTTTTCAACCGTGCAACAACTTCAAAAGCGTCTGTTCTGCCCCCAAGATCAGAAAGACACAACGTCATATCCACCTTTTTTTTGGCCTGGGCGAGAAGCTCCAAGTAGGAGCTGTAATCTTGAACGGATGAAAAGATCGTAAACACATTTCCATATTTTCTCCTAAAGAGCGCGTCACAGCACACAGCATCTAGATCCGTATGCGTCAAGTGAACAATGCACCCGTCAAACCGGCCCAAGCCTGTGAGAACACGCCTATTAAATCTTGCGCACATCAATCTATGACTCCACGTTTTTCACGAAAGTTAACGACCTTTCACGTGTCTGACAGGGTCGGACGAACCGTTGGTACGTTGCTTCATCTGCTTGGAAATACAGCATAACCACGGTTGTGACCCCTTATGAGTGGTTCTGCGAGATGACGTCTCGCAGACGGGGTGACTTCATACGCGCCAGGCGCTACTTCTCTTTTTATCGATACCTGGCATTTAAGTCTAACATCCTTGACAGCCTTGCACTTTGAGCACTTGAAACCCTTATCTTGCCCGAGCGACTTCATGCTTTTGTCGCAGCAGATAGGATTCCCGCTTTTATATTGATCGCAGAGTTCCAGAACTCGCAATTTCTCCAAGTGCAGGCAGTTTTTGACATAGCTGCCTTGGACCACCACCTTGTCACCAACACGCAACTCACGGACCGTAGTACGGAATTGCTTAGTGGGTTCAAATGCGACGCATAGCAGCCTGGCACCGGAGTCGCCTACTAGAACAAAAGTATGCCCGCCTGTTATTGTCCAAGGTGCTCTGGTTACCGCTGCAGTCACCTTGTAGGAGCGGCCTTCTTCCAACTCTCGAATTTGAGCGGGTCGAACGTGTGCGTCTGTCCCCTGATTGGTCCTGTAAAGAGTGAGATACTGAAATGGTTCTGAAATAATTTTGCGCTGCGCAGCGAGTATTTGATTGGGGTCATCTCCCCTAATTCCGTATAGTACGGGATCTAAAGAGTGTGGGGCACATATAACTGCTTCACCTTTTCGATCGAGCGTATCCCACGTGTAAGGGTAAGTAGCCGCATCAGCACGCCAAACTGATTGCTCATTTATGTAACGTTTTTTTGCAAAATTCCTCTCAAAACGATACGCAATAAGTTCGTACGAAGAGCAGTTTTCAACGGTTGCACCTATTGCAGCAAGCGCCCCAATTAAGCCTCTGCCGCTCTTAAATGATAAAAAATCAAGCCCGTGTCCATCGATGAGTTCGGTAGCGTTCTCCAAGCAGAGCTCGGCGTGCACCGCGTCGCGCGCGAAGCACCGGATATCAGCTGGAATTGCATCGTCATCAAAAAAAACAGCCCCAGGATGTGTATTGTCGTCATCAAGGTGCGCCATTCGTTCGATGTGCTCTCGCACGATATCTTGAACGTCATACGAGTGCCTTATGAAGATACAAATTGATGCGTTCCCTCTGGTCTTAAATCGTATTGTCGGATTGAGCCGCACTAAACGAAGCTGAACAGTTTCGTTCAGCTCTTGCTCGAGCGCTTTTTTTAGCAAAGTGCCCAAGTAAGTAGTGCACATCCCGCGCTTTGAATCAGTATCGTCGATTCCAATAAGCATGCCAGCAGGAGCCTCTTTTTTTCTATCGACAGAAGTATATAAGTATCTTTTTGAACATGTTAGTTAAGGTAGGGCAGATTAACAAGCTCTAGCGGCTTGCAATCACTTAGGAGGACTCGAATAATGCGCCAGGATCTGTTAACAGATCAAACTGCTGAGGTGCTACATACGGCAGGCTTCGTAACATCGAAGAGATGCGACGTTCGCTCTAGATGCTTCGACATCGCCGCTAGGAGGGGCTCAATTCTAATTTTCTTGAAGATGCTTTCAAATATTGATGGCCTAAGTGAAGAAACAGCGTCTGAACTGAAGAAACTTGCAGAGTGCTTCTATGCCTCGCCTTTGCTTGTCGGCGAGAAAGCCCGAAATCACGAACTCCAGGATGGTGCCGTGTATGTGCGTTATGGGGTCCCTGCTGTTAACGTCGGCACACTGTCGGATTTCTTCATAGATGAGCTTCCGCCGCTTATCTATGCCGCTCCCGGCGGACTTTACGTGAAATTGGATGAGGATGCACTCTATGCAGCTCGCACTGGAAGGGACCTTTCTTTAGGTGCAATAGCGTCGCAGCTAGGCGTTTCGCGAAGAAGTATTCGCAAGTACGAAGAAGGAATGGATGCTAAGGTTGAAATAGCTGTCAGGCTAGAGGCGATTCTAGACGCGCCGCTTGCCGTGCCCATAAGCCTGCTTACGCGACATAGTTTTCACGAGGAAACAGCGAAAGCTGATTCACTTCCGCCCATAGAGAGACAAGCAGTATCGTTGCTCGTTGACTTAGGATTCAAGGTGCTTCCCATGTTCCAAGCGCCTTTTGACATGCTGTCACAGACCAATAAAGAAACCTTACTGACCGGAATCAGCAAGAACGCGAGTCTGATGGCAAAAAGAGCTGAACTGATGAGCAGCATAGCGCGAGTTGTATCCGCGCACTCATTGTACATCACTGACGATGAGCCCAAATGCTTCAGGATCTTACACACCGTTATCGTGCGTCTGCAAGAGCTCGAGGACTTGGACAACTCGACTGAATTGATGCATCTCGTGCGAGAGCGATCGGAAGAATAGCCGCGCTTTCGCTGAGGCGTCGGACAAAACGCTTTTATAGAACTTTCTGCATAGTTAAGCCCGAACCTATACGCATTAGGATTCATCATGTTACACGGAGGAAAAAAATGGCAGGACAACTGGGTGGACAAGTCGGACAACTGGGTGGACAGCCCATATTGATTCTTAAAGAAGGCAGCCAGAGGACTCGGGGCAAAGAGGCCCAAGGTATGAACATAACCGCAGCGAAGGCGGTTGCTTCGGCTGTGAGGACAACGTTAGGCCCCAAAGGCATGGATAAGATGCTCGTGGACACGCTGGGCGATGTCGTCATTACGAACGATGGCGTTACGATCCTGAAGGAGATGGATATTGAGCACCCCGCAGCGAAAATGATCGTTGAAGTCGCCCGGACCCAAGACGACGAAGTCGGGGACGGAACGACCACGGCAGTGATCATTACTGGAGAACTACTCAAAAAAGCAGAGAACCTTCTCGAACAAGAGGTGCACCCCACCATCATAGCATCGGGATTCAGGCTAGCTGCACTAAAGGCGCGAGAAACGCTTGACACGGTGGCGATCCCTGTATCACCTGATGATGTAGAACTTCTGAAAAAAGTAGCGATTACCGCGATGACTGGCAAAGGCGCAGAAGCGTCAAAAGAGAAACTCGCTGACATGTGTGTTAAAGCGGTAAAAGCTGTAGTTGAGACTGAAGACGGGAAGGACAAGTTCGACATCGATAACATCAAGATTGAGAAAAAGGTCGGGGGAAGCATCGACTCATCCGAACTCGTCGAGGGCATGATTATAGATAAAGAGCGTGTCTCGACTGGTATGCCGAAAAGCGTCGACAAAGCAAATATTGCTCTGATAAACGGCGCAATCGAGCTTAAGGATACGGAGGTTGACGCAGAAATCTCGATCACGTCGCCGGATCAGCTCCAAGCTTTCCTCAGTCAAGAGGAGCAAATGATCAAGGGCATGGTCGATAAGATCAAGAGCAAAGGTGCTACCGTAGTATTCTGTCAGAAGGGGATCGACGACCTCGCCCAACACTATCTGGCGAAAGCCGGAATTCTCGCGGCACGACGCGTTAAAAAGAGCGACATGGAAAAACTCGCGAGAGCTACCAACGCAAAGATCGCCTCAAGCGTGGACGAACTGGAAAAAGGCGACCTCGGTCATGCTGGCCTTGTTGAAGAGCGGAAAGTTGGCGGCGACGATATGATCTTTGTAGAGAAGTGCGAGAACCCGAAAGCAGTGTCCATCATGCTTCACGGAGGGACGGAGCACGTCGTGGACGACATAGAGCGGGCAGTAAACGACGCGCTGCGCGTAGTAGGCGTCACGATAGAAGATAAAAAACTGGTAGCCGGAGGCGGTGCAACTGAAGTCGAACTAGCGCTGAAGCTCAGAGACTACGCCTCTACAATAGGCGGTCGGGAGCAACTCGCCATTAATGCATTCGCTGACGCTTTGGAAGTCATTCCAAAGACCCTAGCAGAAAATGCTGGTCTTGATACCATCGACACGTTGGTTGAACTAAGGTCAAAACACGAACAAGGAATGACGACTGCTGGACTAAATGTCTTTACGGGTGATGCAATCGATATGGTCGATGCAGGCGTTGTGGAGCCACTTAGGACAAAAACTCAAGCAATCGGCTCTGCGTCAGAATCTGCGATAATGATTCTCAGAATTGACGATGTTATAGCGGCCAGCAAGCTTTCAGCTCCGCCGATGCCTGAGGGCGGCATGGGTGGCATGGGTGGCATGGGTGGCATGGGCGGCATGGGCGGCATGCCTCCAATGTGAAGCGGCCCATCCCTTTTCCTTTTTTTTTCTGCGGACGTTCTGAGTGCGCTAAGGGTGTTGCGTAGCTTTAAATAGATGCGACGAGAGAGAAAAATATAGGAGTTCAAAATGATTCAAGTAACCGAAATAGCAGCAAGAGAATTGAAGGATCTCCTCGTAAAAGAAGGCAAGTCCGAATATGGTTTGAGGATATCATATGGCGGCATGGGCTGCGGCGGTCCGCAGTATACGATGTCCCTTGACGAAAATCCCACCAAAGCAGAAGATGTACGCGAATCAAACGGCGTAAAAATTTTCTTAGAAAAGAACATAGAGACGGCACTCGATGGTGCCGAGATTGATTTTGTCGATGACCCTATGTTTGGAAAAGGATTTACTATCAAGCACCCGAGCCTCACCGGATGCGGGTCGTGCAGCGGAGGGTGCGGCTAGCTTATTGAGCCGCCAGAACCTTTTTTTATCTAGAAGCCCGTGCAGGCGGCGGGTTGATTCCTTCCCCTCCTTTTTTCTTCGGTCCACAGACTTCAGTTAGAGTGCTAGCTTTTTTTTTGCTACAGAAAAAGTAAAGTCGTAGCAGCACCAACCGAGGATTCATATGATAGGCATGATCCTCTGTGGGGGGTATGGCAAGCGACTCAAACCGTATACTGAGGACATACCCAAGCCACTCATAGACATCACGGATGACTACACAATTCTAGACCGACAGCTCTACGATCTGGCCAATAGCGATATTGAGAGCGTGATACTGCTGACCGGGTACTTGAGTGAGCTAATAGAACAGAGATATGGGAACAGCTATCGTGGCATGGAAATTCAGTATTCTGTTGAAGACAAACCGTTAGGCACCCTCAATGCAATCAAACTTGGAATTGATCTGCTGAAAGATAAAGAAACAGTTTTGATCCGCAACGGCGACGTAGTTTCCGACATCAACCTGAAGAAGATGATGAAAAAGTACAGCGTCAGCGATTTCAAAGCTATGATGTTTGTCACGAAAATGCGCAGCCCTTACGGCATTGTAGAACTAGGGGAGGACCATATCCGCTCTTTCAAAGAGAAGCCACTCCTCGAGTATTACATAAACGGGGGGATATACCTCCTCGACTCTGAGATTCCATTTAGCAATTTTGAAAAGGGCGAAATAGAAAAGACGGTCTTTCCTGTCCTCGCAGACACCAATCAACTCGGATATTACAAAGAAAACACGTTTTGGATGTCGATAGATACGACCAAGGACCTCGAAGAGATAAAAAAGGAGTACGCAAACAGAACTGACAAACCTTGGGGTTATGAAAAGGTTCTTATCAGCACCGAGAATTATCTCACAAAAGAGATCTACATAAAAGAGGGCTATACAACCTCATATCACTATCACAAAGAAAAAGAGGAGTCAATCTACATGCTCGAAGGTTCCTGCTATGTACAATTCGAGCACAAAAAGGAGTTCTTCGGAAGAAACGATACAATGGATATTCCGCGTGGGGCTTTGCACAAAATCGTGGCCACAGAAAACTCTCTCATGCACAGTGTCTCAACACCATTTGTTGACGATATCGTACGAGTGGAAGACTACTATCCTGCCCGCTAATTAGTGCCATCATTTTTTTGCTAATGTAAAATTAGCAGTTTGCATCTTTGTTTGCTCGAGCCAACTCAGCTTCCAGGCCTAAATGTAATAAGAGCGTAGCACTCCACGTTACCCGTCGCTAACACGTTTATATTCGGTAGTTGACGCATCTTTTTTATGAAAATGAGATTCACGGCGCTTGCTCTATTTGACACGCCTTTTGACAAGATCATGAAACGAGCCTTTGAGGGCAGGTTCGACGTGATCGAGGTTCTATGCGAGGGCCCCTGCCTGCTGCGTCATGCCTTAAGATATGTTTCGCAATTTGAAATTGCGCAGTAAGATATTGAACTAACGATTCACTCGCCTACGGTCGATCTCAATCCTGCCAGTGTCAACGTTGGAATTCGCGAGGAAACAACGAAACAACTCACCGAGACGGTGGATCTTGCTGTAGCTATAGACGCTTCGACGATCACGACCCACCCTGGCTACGTGAAGAGAATAAATGACAGACTGACGACTCGATCGCTCGATTTGGCTCTGCATAGCCTTGAAAAGTGGGCTAACTACGCCGCCGACGTTGGAATGGCGCCTGCCATCGAGAATATGCCCCGTAACACGAAATACTTCTGCACCGACGTTAAGCAACACAAACTTTTTAATGAAATGTGCGGTGCATTTGCAACAATCGACGTTGGGCACGCACACACGAACAACGCCGTAACAGACTTCTTGCGGGTGGATTTTCCGGTGGCTTACTATCACCTGAGTGATAACGACGGCGAACACGATCTGCATCTTCCAATCGGTGAAGGAACCATCGACTGGACTCAGCTAAAAGGGATAAACAAAGCGATAATTGAAGTTAACGACTACACAGCTGTAAAGGAAAGTCGCGACCATCTGGCTCAAATGACTAGAGTGCAGAGCGGCGATCCTGCGGGGGGTAAAAGTGGCAGAAAGACGCATTTTGTCGATCCGAGCGGCACAAAAACTTCTTAAAAAGGCACCTAGTGCCCCTCACTAAGGTGTCGTGTTTTATTGACCATGTTCCGCCAATGTTGCCCGTTCCAAAATATTTTGCTGCATTGACTACACTTATAAAAGTGAGCGTACCTGTGAATGAATTTCTCAATATCGACGCCCTTTGTGCGAAGCTTATTGATCTCATGAGACCGAAGAATGCCCTCAGTTGACACCAGTTCAAGCGTCCCGTTACAAACGCTGCATCGAACAGGTTCGGGTTCTTTGGGGAAGACCAAGCCATACTGCTGTCTCACTTGGTTTAATTGGCCTAGCACGTCTCCTTCTCGAACGAGAAGTGACGGGATGCCGCACTTTTGCCTTGCTCGGGTATGAAGCTGTATATCCTTAGTCAGCAACGCCCGCTCCTCGGATCCTGACAGCTGAAGCATGAAAGTGTCCTCAGCGGCGTTTGACAAACCAGCGAAGGAATTCGCGCTTAGAGTATCGTAACCTAGGATTCTGAGCCAAGAAGAGAGGCGACCTAGCATTCGATCAGCTAAGAACTTCATGCACTTCGCACACTACTCAAATGATTTACTGCTGACGGAGCTTTTAGACAGATATGCTTCCCAAAGAGCTCTTTTTCGCTTGAAGGTTGAGTAGCTTACGCCGAGCTCGTCGGCAAAATCCTTTGAACTCTTTCTCGCAGACTTGGGCGCCGAAAGCCACTCTAAAAGCTTTTCGCGGTCGAAGTTGATTTTCACGTCACGCTCGGTCAAAAGACCTAGCAAGACGCGCGCTCCTTGAATCTTTCTCTTGTCTATTCCCACGCGTTTGCCAATTTCGGCGTCGTTTGGATAACCGTCGTAAAAAAAATCGAGGTTACCGGATGCCATTATGTTCGTGTACTCCCGTTCAATTTGAAGCAGTTGCTCGGGGGTCAATAGGATGTGGCTCTTCTCAAGAAGCAAGGCTTTCTTTTCCAGATTATCGCTAGTGTCGCGCCGAGAATCGACTGCTTGCTCTATTGACCTACGCGGACCCGCTTGTTGGTTGTTTTTGGGGATGGTGACCGGGGGAAATCGGTTCAAAAAACGGTTCTTCGACGGTTCGACGACTAGCCCTTCTTTTGCTAATTGCTGAATCACCCCGATAACGCTTTCAGGATAGATTCCGAGAGATTCGCTGTAGCTTACGATGTCGTCTATGTGAACACCTTTAAGCCTGCTTGACGGGCTCAGTGAATTGATGATGTGCACAATAGTTTTTCGCGCTTGCAGCAACTCTGTTCCTTCTATCGGATTTGACGTGGTGCTCAAACTAAAAAACTCCGTTTAGCTTTGGAGATGTTCAAATCTCCGGTATCAATATGTGATAGGACACTGGGGAATTTATATTCTTTTGGATATTCAAGAGCCGCGGCTGCACACGTGCCAAAACTCGGTTCCCAGAACCCTTTTAGTTTATTTCATTGCAGAGCAAGCTCTTAAAATCGTTCGCTGTGAGCTACCTAGCAATTTTGACTAAGCCTTTTTAAACAGCTGCCAACCTTGCGGCATTAAAGACGTGGCCCAAGGGCGAAACTGATGACTTCGTTGTCGCACGGAGATACGCTCCAGTCGATGAGAGATTTTGATTCCGAATGTTCGCGACATTCGAGCCTGCTCATTTTTTTTTCCGCGGCTGTTCTATCTCACAAACGGCTCTCCAGCTCCTTAGGCCGTCTGAGGACCAAGCCGGGCATTAAATCAGTGAGAACGGCGAATAGTCTTATCGCGGCCCCGGGCGCACCCAAACGGCGCCCTTTGGCCGGCAACAGCGTATCTCGTAGGCTCCGACAGTCAAGTCCTCTCTTCAACAGTGGATTGGTCTTAGGGGTGAAGGATCATTTTTGCGTTGTTCTTAAATAAGAGTCCAAAGGACCCTCGCAAAACTTGCCACAGTCTCGTATCAGTACAAACACAATTTTATAAAGACAGTCTATTTCTATCTGATCGATAAATATTCTCAAAAATTCACTTATTGCGCGAAACCGAGGACATAGTGGAGGATGAACTCGTAAGGACGAGGGTGTCAATACCCGTAATTTCGAGCTACATTTGACTAGGTGATAGGCAAAAAGGGCCACTCTTGTCCATCCGAAGCGATCACAGACGTTATAAGAGGGTATCTTTGATTATCTCGTTCAGTCAGACAGAAGGAACTCAGATTGGCGTAATCACGCTTGTCTACCATCGCGAGCAATGTGGCTTATCTCCCTTTTGACTGACATCCAACACGAAAACGCGAATATATTGCCTCGACCATACACATTTATTCAGACGCCAAAGTCGCCTCGAGATTGACGTCGTCGTGGAAGTACCCCGGATCTAGGAGGCTTGCGGAAAAAAAATGGCGGAGAACAGTGTTTTTCAAGTTCGGATGTTTATTATCCCTGCCCTGAGTCCTGGCACTTTGGGGGACGAGCGACGAAACCCCGATAACCTAGACTAATTAAAGATACTTCGACCGACCTGAGCAAATGAAAGCGACTCGACAATCTTTATTACCGAGCGCGGGATAGAATCTTGTCTGAGAAATGTTCAACTCATAGAGTGAAAAAGAAACATTTCAGCACAAACAGGTAACTCTGAGGTAAAGCTACTCGTGAACGAGAATGATGCGCACGCGGCAAGGGCAAACTCGCAACTCGATTTCAACTTTGTTGCTATGGAGGAAACCATTCTCAAAGAATGGGATGACCGCGACATCATCAGTAAAAGCATAAACGCAAACAAAGGAGCGGAGCTATTCCGATTCATCGAAGGGCCGCCGACCGCGAACGGCTCACCAGGGGTTCACCACGTGTATGCTCGCGTCATAAAAGACCTGTTTCTCCGCTACAAAAGCATGCGAGGCTTCTATGTCCCCCGCGTGAGCGGATGGGATTGTCACGGACTCCCAGTCGAGATTTCTGTGGAAAAAGAACTTCAGTTTGAGGATAAAGCGCGCATCGAGGGGTATGGAATTGAACGATTCAACAACGTCTGTCGCAGTTCAGTATTTAGTCATATAGATGAGTGGGCAGAATTGACTAAGCGGATAGGCTTCTTCATTGATCTCACTACGCCGTATACGACCATGGACCCCCACTACATCGAATCAGTATGGTGGTCGCTTAAACGGCTTTGGGAGCGAGATCTTATCTATGAAGGACATTATGTCGTTCCCTACTGTCCCCGCTGTGGTACCGCTCTTAGCACGCACGAAGTAGCCCAAGGGTACGAAACCATAACTGAGGAAGCAGCTTTTGTGAAGTTTCCTTTGTCGGACCAATGCGAAACCTTTTTTTTGGCTTGGACGACAACGCCGTGGACTTTGCTTTCAAATGTCGCTCTTGCCGTTAGCCCTAACATTTTGTATGTTAAGGTGAAGGTGGAGAACCAGTTTCTCATTTTCGCAAAGGAGCTGTTGGGAACAGTGCTGAGCGATGAGCTGCATTTCACAGTCGTAGCTGAGTTTCAAGGAAATGAGCTCAGTGGCACACCATATGTACCCTTATTTGGCGACGGGCAGCCAACCGTCGTGCTCGCTGAGTTTGTTAACACTGCAGAGGGCACGGGCATTGTGCATATCGCTCCAGCGTTCGGAGAAGATGACTTTAACGTCGCAAAGGCCGAAGGCCTTCCTCTCGTGCAGCTCGTCAAACCCGATGGTTACTTTGACGATCACGTGCCGTTAGTCGGTGGATTGTTCTTCACCGATGCGAACGCTACAATACTGAAGGCCCTCGAAAGTCGGGGCTTGCTGTACAAACGCGAGATGTACGAACACAGCTACCCTTTTTGTTGGCGCTGCGATGCGCCGCTCATGTACTATGCGCGAAGGGCGTGGTTTATTCGCATGAGCTCTATGCGCGAGGTACTTGTGCGCAACAATGAGATGGTCCAGTGGTATCCGAAAACGGTTAAGCACGGACGCTTTGGAAACTTCATCGAAAATGCACGCGATTGGGCGCTAAGTAGGGAACGCTACTGGGGCACCCCACTGCCCATATGGAAATGCTGCAACGATCACGTAGTGTTCATCGGCAGCATCGATGAGTTGAAGCAGCGAATCGGTGATGATGCCACGCTAGGCGATATCCATAAGCCGTATATCGACCGCATTGTTTTTCCGTGCGACGAATGCGCTGAGATAATGCGTCGCATTCCCGACGTAATTGACTGCTGGTACGATTCGGGCTGCGCTCCGTTCGCTTCATTGCACTATCCGTTCGAGCGAAGTGACGACTTCAAGCTACCTGTAGATTTTATAGCCGAAGGTGTTGATCAGACGCGCGGCTGGTTTTATAGCCTACACGCAATAGCGAGCGCCGTGTTCGGATCGAACGCGTATAGCACCGTAATAAGCCTGGGCCACATCGTGGACGAACAGGGTAGAAAGATGTCAAAAAGCAAGGGGAATACGGTTGATCCTTGGCAAATCCTGAACAACGAGGGAGCTGATAGCCTCAGATGGTACCTTTTCGGCGCCGGCAATCCTGGAACCCCCAAGAGGTTCTATGAAGACGCAATCATTGAGTCTCAGCGTAAGACGATATCTACGATTTGGCACATCCTCTCCTTTTTTACGACGTACGCTCATATAGACCAGTATGACGTGAAGTGGCAGCTCGCGGACGAACAAAGAAACATCATCGACAGGTGGCTGCTCTCCCGGCTAAATGGTTTGGTGTCGAACGTGGTCGAGTATATGGACCGTTACGACTACTACTTGGCGACCCTGGCGATCGACTCTTTCATCGACGAGCTAAGCAACTGGTTTGTCAGAACGTCCAGGAGACGTTTCTGGAAGAACGAACATGACCTAGACAAAACATCTGCTTACGTCTCGCTTTTCGAAACTTTATGGGCGTTAAGTGCGCTTATCGCCCCCTTCGCGCCATTTATTTCTGAGTACATGCACAAGACCCTCGCTCGATATGCTCCCGAGGCCAGAGAAAGCGTTCACCTCGAAGCGTATCCCGCCCCGCAACCCGATCGTCTGCTTCCCGAGGCGGAACGCGATATGGATTATGCTAAGCGGATCGTGGAATCGGGAAGAGCCGCGCGGTCGTCAGCACACATCAAAACACGGCAACCGCTCAGAAGAATTATTTGCATAGGACCAGAACTCGAGAGTAATGAACTCCAGGCTATTATCAAAAATGAGCTCAACGTAAAGGCAATTGATTTTGAAAAAGACGAAGACAAGTTTATCGCGTACGAAATTGGCCTAAATTTCGCCAGCGTCGGACCGAAATACAAAGATCTGGCCCCCAAAATAAAACAAGTTCTCAGCACATTAGCGCCTCACGCTGTGCTCGAGAAAATTGATAGCGGCATCGAATTAGAAATCGGACAAACATCTATTAGTTTATCAAAGGATGATCTGAAGGTTTCAGAAAAAGTAAAGTGCGGCTTTGTTAAAAGCGACGACAGCAGCCTAGTCGTTTTTTTGGACACCGAAATAACAGCCGAACTGCGGAAAGAATCACTAGCTCGAGAAGTCGTCAGAAGAATACAGGTCATGCGAAAGGAGTTGGATTTACCGTATGCCGCAAAAATCAGGGTTGCGTACAGTAGCCCTTCAGAAGTCTCCCAAGCGATTCGAACGTTTGATTCTTATCTCAAAGATGAGACGCTGGCGACGTCTATAGTTAAAGGAGATCTTAAAAAAGCGAGACTGCGAAAAGCGTGGATGATCGACGGCCATCAAGTGGTGCTCTCAATAGCGGAATAGCGTATGAACCTGAAAGAATGGCGACCTTTCTACTTGGAAATAGTGCGTGAGTTCGGATTTGATTGCGCCCAAGACGAGCGCTCCGCCCAGATTCTATCACACTTGTTGGCTGTAAAAACAGGCCATGACTCAACGCTGGAAAAACTGAGCCACCTCATCAACGGATGCAACATCCTCGTCTGCGGCAAAGCGCCGATACTGATTCGTGACATCAAGAGTGGCAAGATTGAGGGTCAAGAGACGATCATTGCGGCCGATGGTGCAACCTCGGTGCTGTTGGCGCAGGGGGTCATCCCCCACATAGTCGTTTCCGATCTCGACGGCAGCATTAGCGATCTTAAGCGGGCAAATGCGATGTGCGCGATAATGGTCGTTCACGCGCACGGCGACAACATCGACGCGATCGAAGCGCACGTGCCGTCGCTGAGCGCGGTACTTGGTACGACGCAAACGCAGCCTGAACCGCTCTTACTCGACGTAGGTGGTTTTACTGACGGAGACCGGGCGGTCTTCTTAGCGAAAGAGTACGGCGCTCGCGCGATCAGCGCGATTGGTTTTGATTTTTCCGACACGAGCGTTACACCGAGAAAGATGCAAAAGCTGCAATGGGCCAAGCGCCTGCTCGAACACGCGGATGTGAACTTCAAATGAGCGTATCGATCGCTCTCGCCGGCAAGCCCAATACGGGGAAGTCAACCTTCTTCAAGGCTGCCACACTTGTGGATGTCGAAATTGCAAATTATCCGTTCACGACTATCAGCGCTAACCGCGGGGTGTCGCATGTGCGCGCTCCGTGTCCTTGTGCTCAGCGCAGCGCCCGGTGCGGTCACTGTGTTGACGGAATCCGATTTGTCCCTATTGAGCTGGTTGACGTAGCAGGCCTGGTTCCCGATGCTCACAAGGGACGAGGCCTCGGTAACGCTTTTCTCGATAATCTACGGCAGTCAGAAGCGATTATAAACGTGATTGATGCATCTGGTGGCACTGATATAGAGGGCAACGTGCTCGGCACCGCGTCGCACGACCCAGTGGAGGACGTAACCCTACTTGAAAGTGAGATCGCTCTGTGGATTGCAGGCATTATTGAAAAAAATTGGCACAGACTCGCAAAGAAAGCACAGTTAGAACGCAACGTGGCGCACGTCATTGCGACTCAGTTAGCAGGTCTCAATATAGGGGAGACCCAAGTCAAAACTGCTATGCTGAAGCTTGAGCTGTTTGAGCGATCGGCGGAGAATTGGGAAAGCGAAGATATAGTCAACTTGTCGCAGCAACTGAGGATGATCGCGAAACCGATCATCATAGCGGCAAACAAGAGAGACGTCGCTTCACCGCATAATTTAGAGCGGATCGAAAACGTCTACCAAGACGTGGTGGCAACAAGTGGTGAGGCCGAACTTGCGCTTCGACTAGCTCACCAAAAGGGGCTCGTGACCTACGTTCCAGGAAACACTCATTTTGTCGTAGCAGCGCGATCAAATCAGCAGCAGCTGAAGGCTCTTGAGCGATTGCAGAAATTCATTGAGGCTCATGGTACGGGAATACAAACATGCCTAAACAAGGCAGTGTTCGATGTTCTCAGATACATCGTTGTATATCCCGTCGAAGACGAGCACCGATGGTCAGACAAGGAAGGAAGAGTCTTGCCCGATGCCTTTCTAATTAAGGAAGGAGAAAATGCCAAGGATCTCGCCTTCAAGGTTCATTCTGATATCGGACGCGGGTTCATCTACGCTGTCGACGCGCGCACGCAAAAGCGGCTCGGCGAGCACCACATACTTCAAAACGGGGATATAATCAAAATAGTCGCGAGTTCGCGCGCCAAGTAGGAAAGATATATGTTCCATGATTCTCTTGTTTAAGCAGCGTTCAATGAACGCTAATTGCGCATCCTGAGGAATGTAGCGTAAATGCTGAACCGCTTGAGACAAGATCAAAATGAAATCGATGTATGGATATATACGGGATGCCTGGAAAATCCCCGGACGCAGCTACGTGAAAAGTCTCACGTGGCAGCGCCTGCAAACCTGGCGGCGTGAGCCAGCGGTTATTCGTATCGCGAGACCGACGCGACTCGACAGAGCGAGAAGCTTGGGATATAAAGCCAAACAAGGTATCATCACGGCTCGTGTGAGAACGTGGCGCGGTGGCAGGAGAAAACAGCGCCCGCGCGGAGGCCGTCGAACGAAGCATCTCGGAGTTGACAGGCTTACCGCTCGAAAAAGTTCACAGCGCATTGCAGAAGAACGCGCTGCACGAAGATTTCCCAATTTGGAGGTGCTGAACTCCTACTGGGTAGGACAAGACGGGAAATCGAAGTGGTATGAAATAATACTCGTTGATCCGAACCACCCCAGGGTACTGAGCGACCGCAATCTCAACTGGATCTCGTCTTCACGCGGGCGTGCCCAGCGAGGGACGACAAGCGCCGGTAAGAAAGGTCGCGGTTTGAGGAACAAAGGACGAGGTGCGGAGAAAACTATGCCCTCACTTAGTGCTCATGATAGACGGGGGTCGTGAGCGCTTTCCTGAGGATTTAATTTGCCTCTTGTCCTAAATGGCAGCGAAGCATCGTGCAGGCCTAAAAAAACAATTCACAGCATCTCCGTCAGTGTTTTCGCTCACGGTACTGAGAATGAGGGTAAAGTTCTGGCGGCGCTGCGGTTAATCGTGCCAGAGAGCGTCAGCGTCGATCGGCTGCCGGTGACGGGACACTTTGGAAATCCAATGGTCGTTCTCACTGCGCGAACGGAAAAAGCATACGAGACTCGCCACGTTGTCGGCGCGATCAAGCAGAAGCTCCCACCAGATGAGCTAATGGAACTGCGAGCACAAATCCCGCAGCACCTCAACCAACGGTGCACGCTAGTTATGAAATTTGACAAACAGGCAGCCGCACGCGGGTTCCTCCGACAAGGGAAAGAAGACCCAATAGTGCTGCGCGTAAAGATAGCAGCATATCCGGCTCGTGTTGAGACCGCAACGCGGATTATTCGCGACCTCTTTGATGATGCCTAACTACGTCGATATAAGCGTTCACGCCTTTCCGGAAGGGGCAGACACGCCGAAAAGGCTTAACCTCGTTGCTCGGAGTCTCGGATTCACTGCCATTGGCCTAACAGCGCATTCGCCTTACTGGTCTGAGTTTTCCGACTCGAACGCCATTTCAGGAATAGAAATTGTCGCGCATAGCGTTCGCGACCTGCGTAAGAAAATTGCGTTCTTTAGCGACACAGTGGCCGTCATAAGTGTGCACGGCGGGGATGAACAAATCAACAGAGCTGCTTGCACCGATGACCGCGTAGATCTTTTAATGCACCCGGAAAGAGGTAAACGAGGCGGTCTGAACCAAGTGACAGCTAAAATCGCCGAGAAAAACGGCGTCGCACTAGGCTTGAGCTTTGGCTACTTTTGGAAGACGGGACAAGTTGCAAGATCTCGCATGCTCGCGTTCCAGCATCAGAACGTCGTATTATGCCAGAAGTTTGGAGTACCAATCGTGATTACGAGCGACGCCTATTCACACTTCGACCTGCGGGCTCCTCGCCAATTAAAAGCTCTCGCACGGCTTTTGCCTCTAGAAGACACGGAAGCGACAGCCGCTTTATCGAGTGTGCCGCGAAATATTATCAAGCGCAGTGCTCAAAAAGAAGAGGAGCGCGCATGAAACCACTTCGGCCTACTTTGCGAGACAGCTTTCGGTACGTCGCCTTCACGCTCAACTCTGAAGAACCCGTGAGAGCGCGCGATTTACAAGCAGAAATCTTCGATGCTGCAAAAAGCCTGTTTGGAGATGTCGGAGTAAGTAAGTTGGGAATCAAATTTGTTATGTTTGATGGCACAAAAGGGCTTGTGCGTTGTCGCTACCAACACGTGTCCGAATTACAAGCGACACTTGCAAGCATCGGCAAGATTGAGAACAATCGTGTTGGCGTGACGGTTGTCGGCACTTCCGGAACGATCAAGGCTGCTATAGAAAAGTATTTACAAATAGACGAGAAAATACGACGCATTATATCTTCTTATGTGACAGTGCCCGTGTCCGGGAAAGCAGTGAGGATGCGTGGCAAGGAAATTGATATAATTCCAGAAGATAGGGAAATTGTTGATCGTGCTGACGTCCGATTCATCGGCATCACGATCGATGACAATGAGAGGCTAATATAATGCAGATGGCACCACAAATGGGGTACGATAGAGCTATCACCGTCTTTTCACCGGACGGTAGACTTTTTCAAGTCGAATATGCGCGCGAAGCTGTAAAACGAGGCACCACGTCGGTCGGCATAAAAGCAAAGGATGGCGTAGCACTGCTCGTCGACAAGCGTATCTCAAGTCGGCTCCTTGAGCCCCAATCTACCGAGAAGATCTTCCAAATAGACGATCATATTGGCGCTGTGACTTCCGGCCTCGTGGCTGACGCTAGAGCTTTAGTCGACCGTGCCCGTGTCGACGCCCAGATCAATCGCGTTGTGTATAACGAACCTATTCGCATTGAAGCACTCGCGAAAAAAATCGCCGACCATAAGCAGACGTTCACACAATACGGAGGGGTTAGGCCCTACGGGACGGCACTTCTCATCGGCGGGATTGATGACTCGGGCCCGCGGCTTTTTGAAACAGACCCGAGCGGCGCCCTTTTGATGGTAAAGGCTACGGGGATTGGTTCAGGGCGAAATGCTGTTATGGAGTTTCTTGAAGAGAAGTATGACCAAAACGCCGACATTGACAGCGCCATAAAACTCGGGCTTGAAGCACTATACAAGGCGACGGAAGGCAAGATTACAACTGATACCATCGAAATCGCTGCCATATATGCGGAAGATCACCGATTTAAGAAGCTAAGCATGGATGACCTCGAAGCGTACGTGAAACGTGTGCTCGAGTCGATGCCTAAAGAGTAGTGGTTTTGCATCCTTTTGCGCCGCCATAAACGAACAGCACACGGAGGAGTAGATGCAGATGGTGTCTCTCGATAACGCAATTGTAGCTCGATTTGCGAGAGGAGGGGAACACTTTGAAGTGCTCGCTGACCCCGAAAATGCCTTACGATTGCGAGAAGGCGGCGATATTGATCTGGACGCTGTTCTAGCGATTGAAGAGATATTCAAAGATGCGTCCAAAGGGGAAAAAGCGTCAGACGAGAGCCTCAAGCATGCGTTTAGTACCACCGATCCAACAGCCATTGCAAAACGGATCATCATAGAAGGTGACCTACATCTTACCGCTCAGCAAAGGCGCAAGATCCAAGAGGACAAGCGAAAGCAAGTTGTCGCCACCATAGCTGCAAATGCCATAAATCCCCAAACGGGCCTGCCTCATCCGCCACAGCGAATAGAAAAAGCACTTGAAGAGGCAAAAGTGAACATAGACCCGCTGAAAAGTGTCGACGAACAAGTGAACGTCGCTTTGAAGGCAATCCGCCCGCTAATACCTATCAGATTCGAGGAGGTCAACATTGCCGTCAAGGTGCCGGCCCACTATGCCGCAAAATTGCAGGGCCCAATCCAGCGCTTTGGCACGATAGTGAGACGCGAGTGGCAAAAAGACGGCTCTTGGATCGGCGTGGTCCGGTTTCCTGCAGGACTGCAAAACGATTTTTATGAGCTGGTAAATGGACTATCACGAGGGGAAGCCGAGACGCGAATCGTTACCCGGGAAGGGCAAAAATGATGAAGCAAGAAAAACTCGATAAGACGATCGTCGTGCCGGGAGATCTGCTATCTGAAGACGCAACTAAAGCTGCAGAGGGAACCTACGTTGAAAACGGGAAAGTCTACTCGCTGACATACGGGCTTGCTGACGAAAAGGAAAAAGTGCGGGTAATCCCACTTTCGGGAAAATATCTTCCTGCGATCGGTGACGTGGTCATCGGAATGGTATCAGACGTCAGTTTCTCGAACTGGAAGGTTGATATTAACTCACCGTACGAAGCACTCATGCATATATCAGAATATCCTCGCCGCATCGAATCGAGTGAAATGGCGAAGATCATGGGTGTCGGCGACCTCGCAATATTCAAAGTTGTAGATGTAGATCCATCCATGAAGATTGAACTCGCACCCCGAGAAGGCCAACTCCGTGTGCTGCGAAGTGGTAGAGTCGTCGAGGTCTCGTATACAAAAGTTCCGCGGGTTATCGGCCGGGCCGGGTCGATGATAAGCTTGCTCAAGAGTAAACTCGACCTAAACATTTTCGTAGGAAAAAATGGCCGTATTTGGATCAATGGGAAAGCAGAAGACGAGGATCTCGCCGTCAAAGTGATCAAAAGAATCGAGCGAGAGGCGCATACGTCGGGACTCACAGATAGGATAACTAAGTTGTTAGAGGAAGAAAAGCATGGAGTTCATGAAAAACGGTAAGAGAATAGACGATCGGCTCCCGAATGAGCTACGTCCAATCAAGTTTGAGGTTGGCGCACTTGAACGGGCCGACGGCTCGTGTTATGTCGAGCACGGTGGAAACAAGATCATGGCCGCCGTTTACGGGCCACGGGCAGTACATCCGCGTCACCTGCAGCAAGCAAACCGTGCGATCATCCGGTACCGCTACAATATGGCATCTTTTTCAGTAGAGGAGCGGCGGCGACCAGGCCCTGACCGAAGGAGCGTAGAGATCTCAAAGGTGAGCAGGCAGGCGATCGATCCCGTCATCATCAAAGAGTTTTATCCCAGGTCGACAATCGACATCTTCGTGGAGATTCTTCAAGCAGATGCCGGCACTCGATCAGCAGGGATAAATGCGGCTTCTGTTGCACTAGCCGATGCTGGAGTGCCCATGCGCGGTCTCATTTCGTCGTGTGCAGTCGGCAAGGTGGATGACACGGTTGTCTTGGATCTCGTGAAAGAGGAGGACAACTATGGGCAAGCAGACATGCCGGTCGCCATGGATGTACGGACCGGGGAAGTCACGCTGCTCCAGATGGACGGACATTTGACGCTGGACGAGTTTGAACAGGCGCTAGAACTCGGTAAGATAGGCTGTGCCAGCATTGCAGACATGCAAAGAGAAGCTCTGATTCAGAAGTATCGAGGGAAAGAAGATGAATGACGTCATTGCTGAGATAAAAAGAGATTATATTTACGAGCTTGCCAAGCGAAGCGAAAGGGCAGATGGGCGGGCCCTCGATGAGTATCGGCCGATACAGGTCGAAGTAGGGTTGATAGGTAAAGCCGAAGGCTCCGCGAGAGTGAAGGTAGGCAACACACAGGTTCTCGTTGGTGTAAAGATTCAACCAGGAGAGCCTTTTCCAGATACGCCTGATACGGGTGTGATAATAACCAACGTGGAGCTAGTGCCACTGGCATCTCCGTCCTTTGAACCTGGTCCACCCGATGAAAACGCGATTGAGCTCGCACGTGTGGTGGACCGCGGCGTTCGAGAATCTGGGGCCATTGACTTATCTGAGCTAACATTGCCGGACGGCAAAGTGTGGCTCATTTTCATTGACGTACACGTTCTAGACCACGATGGAAATCTCATGGACGCGGCCGCTCTGGGAGCGCTCGCTGCGCTCGTGCACGCAACGAAACCCTGTGAGCGATATGGCTACGGACCTGACGCCCCGCTACCGATCAAGGAATCTCCGATCGCGGTGACCGCGGTTGACCTCGACGGTGAGATCATGCTGGACCCCTCGCTAGATGAAGAGACTATCGCGTCTTCGAAACTAACGGTCATCTCCGGCTTGCAAGGAGCGCTTGCAGGAATGCAGAAAAGCGGAACTGGAACGCTCTCTGTGGAAGAGATCGCGCGTATCGTTAAGCTAGCGAGCAGCAAAGCCATGCAGATCAGAGATGATCTTTTTGGTGGTTCAACGGATGGTTAAAAAGGGCGCGCGCAAGAAGGGAAGAAAGACCCGTTCCGCAGGCCGGTTCGGCCCGCGATACGGCCGCAAGATCCGCAAGAGAATTGCCGACGTTGAAGAGGCGATGCACCAAGCGCACAAATGTCCGGCGTGTGGACGAAAGGCGGTGTCTCGAAAGGGCACGGGGATATGGGTGTGCGCGAAGTGCCAAACAACGTTTGCTGGGGGAGCATACCTCCCGGAGACCTCGGTTGGCAAAACCGTCGCGCGCTCGATTCGCCGCGCGAATGAGGAAAAAGAACAAATTTGAACTTGCGAGGTGATTTTACGGTTTACAAATGCATTCGGTGTAAGCGCGAGGTTGAAGTAGAGTCCGAGTACGGCGGGATCAGGTGTCCTTATTGCGGCCATCGAATATTGATAAAGGAGCGGCCTACTATCATCAAGAAAGTGGGGGTCCTTTAGGCAAAGGAGTGCTTAAAGTCTACCATTGCTGAGCGCAAGAAATCGCTAGCCGCTCGCGATAATGGCCTTGATACATAAATGCTCCATTCAATGTACTTGATAGAAACGCAAAACGCGGACTATTTGTACCGTTCAATTACTCCTGAATTGGAGACAATCGCCATCGCGGGGACGCGCTCTTCTGTGACCGTACGTAAGACGGCAGAGAAGCTACTCATCGACATAGAAGCTTCGGACGTAGCCTCCTGCCGGTCGGCGACAAATTCGTGGCTGAGATTGGTGCTGATTGCTACGGAAGTGGACGAACTTGTCGCAGATACTTTAAAGAATCAAACTAAACTGTAACCGCTTGAAAAAAGACCCTCAAGGAGAATCTTGAATGAGTAACGAATTACCACCCCAAATTCAAAATCAAGTCGCTCAGTTACAACAACTTCAACAGCAGGCACAAGCGCTTGCTGTTCAACGAAGCCAACTCGAACTCGCCTTGAACGAAGCTAACCAAACCCTCGTTGAGCTCGAAAAGCTGGACGAAAAAGCTGTTATCTTCAAGACCGTAGGAACGATCCTCGTTCGCTCGAACAAAGATGAGGTGAAAGTTGAGCTAACGGAAAAAAAAGAGACAAATGAAGTACGTTTGAAGAGCCTTGAAAGGCAGGAAGAACGCGTTCAAACGCGTTTTCAACAACTCCAGCAACAGCTGCAAAAAGCACTCGGAGGGGGGACTGCGCCACAGGGCGCGTAACCCATCTTCCGGGTTCAAACGAGACTCGAGGCGTTACGCGGGTTTTGGGTAGACTTCTTCCTCGTTTTTCGCGGCAAACTTCTCGCTCGCAGCGACACTGTTATCGCTCAATATTACAACGACGTCAGCGAGATTTTTAAGCGCGGTCGAAAACCCAGGCTCTGCTCCGAAAATGATGGTCTCTTTGCCATGCTCCATCGCTTTTGAAAGCACGGGCTTAAAATCAGCATCTCGCGTCACTATTGCGATAATATCTATATTAGGATTGAAAATAAGCTCCGTAGCTTCAACTGCGAGTCGAACATCAACGTCACTCGAGCTGACCACAGGCTCAAATCCTTGGTTCTCGATTGCCTCAACGAGCTTCTCAGAGGCATACTGGTTCAGGTAGACCCTCCCTACCTTGATGTCGCCGAATTCCTTTAGGGTATTGCGTATTTCTTCCAGGTCGATCTGAAATTCCTTCCGAAGCATGTTAGGCCCATCAACGAGCAGCCCAATGCCCTTGCGGGCGTCTTCGCGCCGTCGAATTATCGTCCTAATCTTGAATCGCTCTTTAATATGGGGGATATGGGGAGGCATAAGTGCTAAGACTCCTGCTATTGCAAAAATGGCAAAATAATGTACTGGCGGCGTGCTATATATGTTTTTCTTTTATTCGCCCGAAATATGCCTCTTTATCCAAGATTAAAAGCCCTACAAGTGTTCTCCGCGACAATAGACGCCGCTTCTTCAATTTCTGTGTCCCAGACCTGCGATATAGTGACAATCGCGTCTCCTACAAACGACGGTTCGTTTCGACCCTTGCGCGCGGCTAGATAAGGGCTATCAGTCTCGATGACTACCATATCTCTCGGGGCTTTCTCAACGAGCTTCTGGTGGTGCCCGGACCGGCATACTCTGGTTGAAATTGAGATATAGTGCCCACAGTCCACGATCTTTTCGAGCAACTCCACACTGCCCCCATAGCAGTGATAGATTGCCTGGTCAACACCGTGGACGAGCTCAAAGACGCGCTCTTCGGCATCGCGGCTGTGAATGACAAGGGGCAGGCCAAGCTCTTGACTCAGCCGAATAAATTGCTCAAACGCGTTTTCTTGCTGCTCACGTTGATGTCCCGACTTGACATGGTAAAAATCCAGCCCAACTTCGCCGACTGCGGTTGCTGAATCTGCGTTTCGCCGAATGAATTCCTCGACGCTTTCTTTTTCCGCAACGTTAAGCGGGCTTAGACCGTAAGCCGCGTACACGTTCTCGTGCTGAAGCAATTCTCTCGTCGCCAAATTTGATGTGAGGCTAATGCCCGAATTAATGAGTCCAATTCGCGCGTCGGACGCTCTCTGAATCACTGACGGTCTGTCGTCGTCAAACGCAGGCGTGTCGATGTGACAATGAGTATCGACTAGATGCCATCGCAACACTACGCACCGTCTCTAGCCTTAAGACGATTTATCGCGCTGATCATAGCTTCAACGGACGCAATTACAATATCACCTCGCGCGGCGCGAGCAGTCACCATATTGCCGTGCGAATCTTCGACGCCGATGACGACGTCAGCAAGTGCATCAGTCCCACCGGTTATCGCGTCAATTCTGAATGTTCTTAATTGCACGTCGGTGCCCCCGAGAACATCATGTACTGCGTTAATCGCGGCATCGACTGGACCAGTGCCTATACGGGCCCCGATTTTCATCGTCCCATCTACAACTGCTTTCACCGTTGCAGTTGGAGTGATGCGATTGCCCGTCATCACAGACAACTCCTCAAGCAGAATTGTCGGCGTCAGCACCTCATTTGTGATCGCTTCAGCTATAGTGTATAAGTCAACGTCCGTGACTCGCCGGCCTTGATCGCCTATCTCCTTTATGCGATCCATTATGCGAGCGAGCTCTTCTTCGGTGACGTCAAAACGAGCGTCCTTGAGCATTTCGCGGACTGCGTGCTTGCCAGCATGCTTGCCAGCAACGAGGCGGCGACGCTGGCCGACCATTTCAGGCGTCATAATCCCTGGCTCGAACGTGTCAGCGCGTTCGATCACTCCGCGAGAATGAATCCCGGATTCGTGCGAGAACGCGTTCTCGCCGACAATTGGCATCGTGGGGGGTATGTTGATCTTCGTGAATCGTTCCACTAACCGCGAGGTCTCGAGAAGGAATTGAGTATTGATATTCAGCTTCACTCCAAAGATGCTCGACAAACCCATCGCCGTTTGAGCGAGGTCAGCGTTCCCAGCCCTCTCACCAATCCCATTTACCGTTACTTGTACTTGATGGGCGCCGGCTTCGATCGCTGACAGGCTATTGGCAACGGCTAGACCAAAGTCGTTGTGGCAGTGCACGTCGATCGGAACCTTAACAACACCCTTGATGCGCTTGATGAAGTTAAACATCCTTGAGGGGGCCATAATGCCCACGGTATCCGGTATGTTGATGATGTCCACCCCGGCAGATTCTACGCCGCGACAAACGCGATCAAGAAACTCCGGTTCAGTTCGAGTGGCGTCCATCGCAGAGAAGAGGCATTTTGTCCCGTGCTCCTTAACGTATTCGACTGCGTCGACCGAAAGCTCATACACTTCCTGTCTCGTCTTTTTCATAGAATACTTCAGCTGCACATCTGACGTTGAGGCAAAAACGTGAATCAGCCCTACGCCTGCATCTAGGCACGCGTCAATATCTGGTTTCACGACGCGAGCGAGACCACAGACAGTCGTTGCCAGATCGGCTTTGACGATGCTTTTTACCGCGCTGTATTCTCCCTTTGAGGAAACAGGAAACCCGGCCTCGATCACGTCGACGCCTAACTTGTCGAGAGCTTTTGCGATCGTAAGCTTCTGTTCGCTGGTGAGCGAAACGTTAGGTGTTTGCTCTCCATCACGTAGCGTCGTATCAAAAAAAGTGACTACTTCATTATTCATTCTCGAATTGACGAAGAAAACGAACCTTCAAGTGCATACGTATCTCCACGCCCACAATTGTGGAGCTACCTATAAAACGTTTTCTTCGGCACTGATGTCCGCGAGGACTTGCCACGTGGCGTCCCGTGTGTTGATACACGAAGATCGTGCAAGAAAGAGTTTCCGAGCTAAGCCACGCGTCTTTGGATCCAATTTATCAACCGCACGTTTTCGACAAAAATCACATCGATGGTCACCGCCAAAACTCCGACTAAAAAGATTGCGTCAAAAACGCCTGCACCCCCAATCGAAGCAAACGCGAAACTTGTAGGCTGATATGTCAGTATGTCACCGATTCTAACGAGATCCGCACCTAGCAGCACGCCCAATGAACCTGACACGTAGGCGATCGGACCTACGCTTCTCCATTGCCTGTTTGCAAGCACTATGCCTATGATGCTTGCGGCAATTGCGATAAGGTAGATATTTGAGATAACAACTCCTTCTCCTGCCACGTACGCTGAACTTACATAGGAAACGACGGCAACAAACGCGATTCCGATGAGACTTGCACGGATTGGGCTTCGCCGATCGAATATCATCTTTAGCGAGATAAAGAACGGGATAAGAAAACCGGCGACATCGAAGCCGATGGCAAGATTATTGCTCGGACCCACGACAAAAAAACCCTGAAATGCTAGGATACCAAGCGGCACATCAATAATGCCGATGCCCAAAGAACCACGAAAATACAGCAATATTGAAGGAAATGAAATCAGGAACAACAAAGTTGATCCTACAAAGATCAGCACAGCTTCTGACAGTCTGAAACCGACGGTCTCGAATCCCAACACGAGCAGCACGAGTATAAGAAAAGCGAACAACAAATAAGCGATAGATTCAACAAGCATGGTGGTTCAGCTAGGATCTGTTTTGAAAGTGGGATAGTTGACCGTTTTACGTTGTCAACAGCTCGCAAGTGCGCGCTACCGCCATAGCTCTAAGCCTTTCTGTAATAAGAACTCTTGTGTCTCTGTGCAAATCGCCCTCGTGAGCGCCGCGAGAGCGAGGATAGAGTGACACCCGGCCACATCAGCGTTGTGTCGTCAAAACTCTTTTGATCAGGTCCTGAAAGACGACACTCGCCCTCTCCACTTCGCGAAGCGCTATCCATTCATCGGACGTGTGCGCCTGCGCGATGCCCCCGGGCCCGAACACAACAGTAGGTATTCCAGCCTCATTGAAGCGCGAAGCGTCAGTGCCCGCGTCCATTGTGACCGTCTGCGGCTCGAGGCCGCTCCTGTTTATAGACTCGCTCAACCAAGTGATAATCTTATGAGCGGGCAAATAGAATGGGCGCGTGAAATTTTTGGGGTCGTCCGCGAATTCTATTCGCGCCTCTGGCAAGTTTGCCCTCAGCATGGCTAAAACACTAGATGCATCGTCGGGAGGCACGTAGCGATAATCAACGTCAATCGAACAAAGATCGGGAACGATGTTAACGGCATCTCCAGCAGCAATAGTAGTAACCGTCATCGTTTCGTGACCAAGCTCCGGATGCTGGATCAGCGGAATCTTTTCGAGCCGCAACACAAGCTTTGCCATCTCAACGATGGCGTTCTTCCCGAGCTCAGGCTTACTCGCATGTGCTCTTTTGCCGACAGATTGGATACGAAATACTATGCGCCCTTTGTGCCCGTTTACAATTTTCAGATTCGTCGGCTCGCAAACGATGCCAAAGTCAGCGTGCAGTTGGGGCAAAACTTCCTGAGCGCCGCGGCTTCTGAGCTCTTCGTCGACGACGAACGCCGTAAGCAGCGTTCCACAGAGCCGTTCCTGATCAGTGTTCGCCACAGCGTTGATGACAGCAGCCAGACCACCCTTGTCATCGGCTGCGCCCCTCCCGTAAAGCTTTCGCCCTTGAATTCTGGGCGGGAAAAATGGGGGCACCGTATCAAGGTGGCCGCACAGTGCTAGCACAGGCCCCTCCCGACCCAGCTTTCCGATAAGATTGTTGCCAGAGCGCATGATTTCCATTCCGAGGTCACGCAGCATTTCTTCGACAAAAAGACTGATATCATGCTCGTGCGTGCTAGTGCTCGGGATGCTCACCAAGTCATACAGCAGTTCCGTGCTCTGCAGGAAATCACCTCTACTGAAGAACGGACAGAATCTTTGCGTGAAGCACTTCGTTCACCAGTTTTCCGTCTGCCTTGCCTCTGATTTGCTTCATAGCGACGCCCATGAGGGGGCCTACAGCACCAACACCTTTTGCTTTAACGAACTCGAGTCGCGATTGCACGACGGCGTCTACGATCGTTTGGAGCTCGCGCTCGCTCAACATGACAAATCCAAGCTCTGCTGCTGCATCGTTTGCCGCTTTCGTCGGACAATCGGCGAGGCAGCGGAGGATTTCTGGCACGCCTTCCTTTGATATGGTCTTAGAGTTCACAAGCCTGAAAACATCAAGTGTGTTTTCACGGGTCAGACGGTCGACAGGCACGTTGTCCCTTCTTAACTCTGCGATCGTTCCTTCAAGCGTTCGCACTACAAATGTGGCGGCATCTTTGACTTCATCTCGGCTGAGGCTGCTATCTGAGTAGCCCCCCCAGAGGCGCATAACGTGCTCAAAAAGCTGACTGTTTTCAGACCACGCTATTTGCCTCGCCAACTCGTCGTTCAGGAGAAAATCCTGCCTATAGCGACGCATCCGATCATCGAGCCTCTCAGGCAAATGCGCCTTGATGCGATCAATGAGTGCCGTCGGAACCGCGATGGGAGAGACGTCCGTCTCCGGGTACATGCGGGCCGCTCCAGGAAGGGGCCGCATATATTCAGAGCATCCATTGCTCAGCGCGCGTCGCGTTTCTTCGGGCACGCCCTCCGTGGCTGCTTTTGCGCGGTGCATGACAGCATAAATCGCCTCGACGCACGTCTTAACGTTCTCGTCTGCGAGTATAACAACAGCATCGCTTTCCTCTGCTTTCAAAAACTGCAAAAGAGCCTCGGTTTCGCGAGACGTGATTCCGTATCGCGGCAACTCATCTGTGTGAAAGATCCCAGCAACTCCTCTCTTCTTTGCGTGATCCGCGAATTCAGAACCAAGCCGGCGACCGGGCTGGATGTCCTTGCCCACGAGGCCGGCAAAGCGACGAAGCAACAGGCCCCACACGTGTTTCTTCTCAAGCACGTTTGACGCAGTGTGGGCAAATATCGAGCTGACTTCGACTGGTTTTCCTACGTCCGCCTCGCGGTCCTGTAGCTCGTCTCGGATCTTTAGCAGGTTCAGCTGCCTCGCGACTTCAAAGCGCACAATATTTTCAATGAGGTCAAGTGCCTGCACGCCCTTAATTTCGACGCGTGCACCGCCCGCGATGGAGATGTTGATATCCTGCCTGATCGTTCCAATCCCTCGCTTGACTTTACACGCGCGCAAGATCGTTCCAATCGCAAGCGCAAGCTCTCGTGCCATCTTAGGTGTTGTCACGTCTGGGGCGGTGCCGATTTCGACGAGGGGGATGCCGAGCCGGTCGATGGAGTAAACGTCTTTGTCGACTATCTGCGCTGCTTCCTCTTCGAGGGACAGCGTGTCGATTCGAACGGAACCGCTGCTAAGTGATATGTATCCGCCTGCTGCGAGGAGTGCCGTTCGCTGGAACCCGCTCGTATTTGACCCATCTATCACTAATTTCCTCATTGTGTGCGCTTGCTCGAATGGTTGCATTTGCAGAAGGAGGGCTATTTGAAGCGCAATTTTTAGGGCTTCAAGGTTCATTTCCAGCGGCGGTTCATCATCATTTTCCACAAGGCACGTGCTCTTATACGCCTTGTACGTAAATCGCCGGGTGCCGATCCCCTCTTCGATCGCGGCGCGGTCGATCTCCCCCATCTCGCTCTTTGAAGGTCGCAGGTAGCGATAGAACTCGTAAGACGCGTCTTTTGTGTCGCGCAATTCGGTCGGGCTGCTGCAAAACAGTTTTGACGTAGTGTTCAGCTGTTGATGAATCTCCAAGCCTGCTTTCAGGCCGACTTTTTTGTAGTCGTGCTCTTTCACGGCAACTCCTCGAACGTGCTTCGTGTCCTAGTCGCTTCCGCGCTTATCTCTCCGGCGACGTCAGTTTTCAAAAGCCTAGCAATCTCAAAACGATCGGACGTCTGGCCAAGCACCCACATCAGTTTGACGAGCGCTGTTTCGCTCAGCATGTCGTCACCTTCGATCGCGCCTGCGCTCAACAGATCGCGCCCAGTGTCGTAGACTCTATCGCACACCCTTCCGTAAACACATTGAGAGGTCATTACGACCGGCATAACATCTGCAGCCTTTTTTACGTGCGGCACCCAGTCGCTTGCGACGTGCCCTAGACCAGTTCCTTCAATGACCAAGCCTTTGTACCCGTGTGCTACATAGTCGTCCACAATAACAGGACTCGCTCCCGGGAAGAACTTAACCAAAGCGCACTTCGGCTCGATGTGTGGACGGACGGAGAGTTCGCAGCCGCCTCGGCCCGCGTGATCGCCTAAGAATTGCAGTGACCGTTCCTGATAGCTGACGCGTGCAATCGGCGATGCGTTCACTGATCGAAACGCGTCGCGTCGTGATGTGTGCATTTTCTTAGTGCGGGTTCCTCGGTGGACAAGACAAGTGTCATCGGAGGCGTCTTCGTGCATTACCACAAAAACTCCAGCAAGGTCACTTGTAGCTGCTACTGCGGCACAGATCGCATTAACGACGTTGTCGCTGCTCGGTCGATCAGCAGATCTTTGCGAACCGACGAGCACAACCGGCACAGGTACCTGGAGCATGAATGACAAGGCAGCGGCGCTGTATCCCAAGGTGTCCGTCCCGTGGGTCACGAGTACCCCATCGGCTCCCGCGCGAACTTCGTTATAGACGCATTGAGCGAGCTCTGACCACAATTCTGGCCGCATATTTTCGCTCAGTATGTTGAAGAGCAGTGTGCCGTCAATGTTAGCGATTTCGGCTAAGCTAGGAATCGCGTCGATAATGTCATCCGCGTCAAATTGACTTGTCACCGCACCTGTTCGGTAGTCGATTTTGCTAGCAATGGTGCCCCCAGTAGAAATGATGCTCAGTCGCGGTAGTTCAGGTCGCACAGGCCGCGGCAATCGCATTTCGGCGAGCGACGCTCCCTTTTCGACAAGCGTCATCGTCACCCCCTTGGGTGCGAAGCCTACGTTATACCCGCTGTCGAGTTTAATCACGATAAAGTCAGTTACACTCGGCATCAACGCGCCGAAAAACTCTTTCTTATCCTTAACCACTCTGACGCGATCACCGTGTTCTATGTCGCCCATTCTACGCTCCGGACGCAGTCAGCAGCCCTTTCTCTGCCGTTTGCAGTGCTGTCTGTCGCAGCAAGAGGCGTTGCTGTCGCATTCGATGCCGCCTGCGTCGCGCTCTCAACATTCGTTTGAGCTGGCTGGCGGCAGGCCCGCCCGTAATGTCCCGCTTTGCAACGTTACGATTAACGTCAAGAGCTTCTGCGACATCGTCTGCCGTTAGACCAAGCAGCGAGAGCGGCTTTCCGAGGTATCGCAACCCAACTTGGTCGATCGCACCCAAGTCGCGCGTGCCAGCACGCGCGAGGTCCCCGACAATCGTGTGCGCCGTTCGAAAAGGGACGTGTGCAGTACGCGCGATCGTGTCAGCCAGCTCAGTTGCAGTGGTGAAACCCACAGAGCTCATTTCAGCAAGCCGTTGTTTGTTGATCGAAATAGTTTGCAGCACCGCATTCGCGATACGAACACAATCGATTGTCGTCGCGATCCCTTGTCGCAAATGAGGTGTAATCTCCTGTAAGTCGAGATTGTAGCTGAACGGCAGCGCCTTGCAAATTACTACGCTAGCGGTAAAATCTCCAATAACCGAACCCGTCTTAGCCCTAATGAGCTCGAGCGTGTCGGGGTTCTTCTTTTGCGGCATGATAGAGCTTGTCGAAGCGAACTTGTCATCTATTTCAACGTAACCAAACTCAGAGGTGCTCCATAATATCAGCTCTTCGGCCAAACGACTGAGCGTGATCATCACATTGGACGCACCGGCTAGCGCTTCTATCACGAAATCACGCGTGCTCACGGCGTCCATAGAATTCTCTACGATCCCATCAAAGCCAAGCGCTGACGCAACAAAATCACGATCAAGCGGCCAGCCTGTTGAAGCAAACGCAGCTGCGCCGAGAGGGGATTGATTTGTCCGCTCGTACGAGTTGGCTAGCCTCGCCAAATCTCGCTCGAGAGCGTCACAGTGCGCAAGTAGATGATGCCCGAGCGTAGTTGGTTGTGCGTGCTGCAAGTGCGTGAATCCCGGCATAATAGTCGTGGCGTTGCTTGCGGATCGTTCCAGAAGCGTATCTTGTAGGGCGAGAACAGCGTCCATGAGCGCTAGTAAGTCGTGCCGCAAGGCCATGCGAATGCAGGTTGCAACCTCATCGTTTCTTGACCTGCCGACGTGGAGCCAACCTGCTTGCGCGCTTCCGGCGCGTTCCGTTAACGCAGTCTCAATCGCAACGTGGACGTCATCAACGTCCTGCGGCAGCTTGACGTACCCCTGCTCGTTGATTTTGAGGAGTTCCTTTGTCAGCACCTCGAACGTCGTTTGTGCGATTATGCTTTGTTTCTTCAGCATTGCTACGTGAGCGAGATCAATGAGTATATCATAGCGAAAGAACCACGCGTCCGCGGCGATCGAGGAGGTGAAACGCAGCGCCTGCTCATCGAACTCCGCTAATCGTCCCTTTCGTATGAGGTTTTGCTTCATTATACCCTCAGACGAGGCGACGCGTAATAGTTATTTCGCTCAATCCTTGTTAGCGCTCTACGGTGCGAGTCGCTGAAATAAACGCGCTGCCATTGACGTTTGTTCTATCTAGAATACAACCCGCCGGCGCTTGTTCAGCCGTGTACCGTCAGTTGGATTGGTCGTGATGCAAAACTTAATGAGTTAAACGAGAGGAAACTAGCTTAAAACGTAACGGTTGCACGCACATGAGAAGTTTGGAAGGCAAGACCATCGTCGTTGGCGTTACTGGCAGTATCGCAGCAGTCGAAACAGTCAAGCTCATCCACGAGCTCCGGAGGAAAGGCGCAACGATACATTGTGTGATGACAGACGCGGCCTGCAAGATAGTCCATCCAACCGCGCTGGAATACGCTACACAAAAGCCCGTGATAACCCAGCTCACTGGAAACGTGGAACATGTGACACTTCTCGGTAAAGGTGGATCGGCAGATTTGCTGCTGATTGCTCCGTGTACGGCAAACACCATTGGCAAGGTGGCACACGGCATCGACGACACCCCAGTCACGACTTGCGCCGTCACGGCGCTGGGATCGGGAAAGCCCGTAGTTATCGTCCCGGCGATGCATGGGTCCATGTACTCTCATCCGCTCATTGCTGAGAACCTCGATCGCTTGAAAGCGCTTGTGCATCTCATATCGCCACGCCTGGAAGAGGGCAAAGCAAAGCTTGCTGAACTCAATGACATCGTGCTCGTGGTCGAACGGCTCGTTTCGAAAGGTGAGCTCAGACAAAAGAGGGTCTTAGTAACCAGCGGAGCAACGACAGAATCATTGGATCCCATTCGCATTCTTACTACGAGGAGTTCCGGACGAACTGGCAGAGAGCTTGCGTATGAAGCCTTTAGGAGGGGCGCGGACGTCACTATCGTGCACAACGGCGAAGCACGGCTCGTCAACCAAGTACGTGTCGAAAGCGCCACGGAGATGATTCAAGCGGTGCTTTCTGAGCTCGAGAAAGGGTGCGACGTTTTCATCAATGCGGCGGCCATCTCGGATTATACAGCCGATAAACACAGTGAGAAGATAAGATCAGGTCAAGAGCTACATCTCGCGCTGAAGAATGTACCGAAACTCACCGACATCGTCAGAGCGAAGTACCCGAACCTCTTTATCGTTTGTTTCAAGGCGGAAACACACACAACTCCTGACGCTCTTATTGAATGCGCCAGATCCATCCCGGTCGATCTGGTAGTCGCTAACGATGTAACGTTCCGAGGTATGGGCACCGAAGATAACGAAATTTACATTGTCAACTCACAGGTCGAGCGGCACCAGGGCGACAAGGCATTCCTCGCTGCGAAGATCGTAGATGCTATAGTTCGTCGAATGAATGACTCATGAAAGCGTTTTGCCCATTTCACATAACGGGGTTTTTCGCGCTGAAGCCCGACCGTGCAGAGATCTCCTCGGTAGGGTGCGGCATTGTTATCGCCGATGGTGCAACGACTGAAGCCTTCGTTGGTGATGGCAGCGTGTATATCAACAAAGAGCCTTCTCTCGCGCCTACCACAAAGACGGTCATCTCCTCTCTATCTGCGAAGCAAGTTGATATAAGGACAGAGCTCGCAGGGCCGATCAGCTGCGGCCTCGGCACGAGTGGTGCCGGCTCTTTAAGCACTGCACTTTCCCTTAACCATCTATGCGGGCTCAATCTCAGTTTTAACGCGCTTTGCAAAACCGCCCAGCGCGCAGAAATTGTCAACAAGACCGGAGTCGGAGACGTTATCGCTCAAGCTGTCGGAGGTGTCGTCATCAGGCGACAAAATTCGGTAGATCGAATTCCCACCCCGCCGCTTGAAATCTCGTATCTTGTGTTCGGACCACTTTCAACGCCTGAAATCTTGGCAGATCGAAGCGCGCTCGCTGCAATAGAGAAGTTTGGATCAGCCGCGCTTAAGAAGCTGATCACGAGGCCCACATTTAGCGAATTCATGCGTTTGTCTCGGCAATTTGCGCGTGACACCGAACTACTGAGTCACAAAGCGCGAGACGCGGTCGAAGCCGTAGAGGCGAGCGGCGGGTGCGCTTCGATGGCGATGCTCGGGGATGCGGTTTATGGCATAGATCCGTCTAATGCGCTCAGTGAATTCGGGACCGTTCGAAAGACGGCAATATACGATTGCGGAGCCCGTCTTGTTCTCTGAACACCTGAAAAATGTACTTCAAAAAAGGCGCGTTTTTTAAGTAGGCATGCAGAAACGCACTGGGTCAAACATGCTCTAAATGCACCAGTTAATCAAAAAGGTAGATGGAAGAACAACATATTAGTCAAGGTGCGCAGCGCAACTTCCCACAATAATGCAGTTAATCCATCAATTCAGTTCAATCCGTAACTCAAACTAGCTTGGTTACTCTTCGACTACTTCACCAAAAGCGAAGTTGCGCTTCACAGCCTTGATTTCAATCTTAACTTCGTCACCGATCTTGGTGTGTGGAACGAAAATCACGAAACCACTAATGCGAGCTATCCCGTCGCCCTGTTTTGCAATATCTTCGATTTTCACGTCGTATTGCTTTCCGACATCCACGGGAGCAGCCTTTGGCTTGCTATCGTAGCTCTTGTAGCCGCCGCTGAAATTGTTTCTTGTGTTTGCTCTATACACGGCGTCACCTCCTTTTTGCTTGAATACGTATCTGTATGCCTATGTCATATATAGCTTCGCGCATTGGAGAGAACAAGCGCCAGCTAAGCCTAAACGGGGCCCTCTCCGCGACAGCATCGATTTGTGGCCGGTTCCGTGCGCAAACCTTTCATCTCTTGAATTCAAAGCACTAAGACCGGAGCTACGTCATTACGTTCGAACGGAAAACCTTGGCGTGCTGCGTAGAGAGTATCAGCACGTCTTCGCGAAATAGTGATGCAAATGAAAAACCAAAACCCTTCATCGATCAGTTTTTCTCAAAACAACTCCTCAAAAGGTCTATGAGGCTCCTATAGATTCCAGGAAGCACTCAGAGTTTACGCCTTCGCCGGCAGTGATACGGACGGAAATGAGGGGGAGTTTAGTGCCTTTGGTGCCTGGCCCTCCAGAACGACCGTCGAACTGATCCCAAACAACAAATCGTGCAAAATGGAGAGGCGCTGACTGGCCCCAGGATCCTTATTCCGCTGCGACGTTCGAGGTAAAGGCGCGAGGTCAGCAAACCAGATTAGATGTTGCGCAGGCTGACATCTCTGAATTCTAAGCAGAGCTCAAAGCTGGGTAGGTCAAATGGCATAAGGACAACCCAGCAGCGTATTTTGGCTAAGCGCCTTAAACGGTGCTCGCGCTGAGTTGCTGTAGAGCTGCTGCCACTAATCCAATAAGTTAAAGTAGTACCTCGTGCTTGGGAAAAATAGTTGGGAAAAGGCACTGAAAGCTGCGTGTCTCACACAGAGCTTGACTACCTCATTTTGGAGCCATGCGGCAGCGCCTCCCAACAGCAATTCAAGACAGCAAAAGTGAATGCTAAAGCTGCGAGACCGTTATACTCGCTGCTTGTGTATATGTTCTTCATCATATTTAGAGAGTCCCATCGGACCTTCTCGTTAGCAGACGTTCCTGAGGTGCGTACACCACTTTAGGCGTCAAAAAACCTCGCAGAATGGCATGGCGCGGAGCGGCGGTTCGATGCCTGCGCTGGCAGTTCCTCGATGATGTCTGAGTGCGCCGCCATTGAAGTTTACCAAAACCTTGCCGACTGTGTTAAAAAAAACGGCGCCATCTTTTTTACCTCATCCTCTCTCTTCACTATCCATGATATGCGAAATGGACGATCTGCGGATTTATTACGAGATGTGCGGCGAGGGCACCCCCGTGCTAGCGATCCACGGATTTGGCATCGATCACCACGTGATGACCGGCTGCATGGAACCGATCTTCACCAAACGCGCGGGATGGAAGCGCATCTACTTAGACCTGCCAGGCATGGGTCGCACGCGCGCTCCTCGCTGGTTGAACGATGCAGACCAGATGCTGGACGTTATCAGAAAGTTTTGTGAACACGTTATTCCCAACGACCAGTTCCTGGTGGCAGGCGAATCTTATGGAGGGTACCTGGCCCGCGGCTTGGTCCGTTCCATACCCGAACGCCTCAAAGGAGTCCTCCTCATCTGTCCTGTTGTCGTGGCCGAGCGAAAACAGCGCGATCTGCCCCCCCGACGTGTGTTCGTCAGGGATGAATCGTTCTTAGCTAGCATCGCTCCTGACGACCAGAAAAAATTGTTTGAACGCGTACTCGTGGTGCAGGACAAACCGCGATGGGATCGTTTCACGCAGGATATTATTCCAGGGATGAAGGCAAAAGATAAGGCGTTTCTCGAGCGATTTGAAAACCGCGGATACAGCTTTTCCTTCGACATAGATGAGCTTTCGCATCCCTTCGACCGGCCTTCCCTCATCCTTGTTGGCCGCCAAGATGCATCGGTAGGGTATCGTGACTCACTGAAAATCGCTGCGAATTACTCCCGCGGGACTGTTGCTATCTTGGATATGGCCGGGCACGGCCTGGAAGTCGAGCAAGAGACTGTGTTTAACTGCTTAGTCAACGAGTGGCTAGATCGCGTGGAAGTGTAGCGTTGATGAAACTCCGCTGACCTAGCTCACTTTTTGCTGGTCTTCTTGGCATCGCTCTGAAGTTCTTCTATCACTTGAAGGAGCGGATTAAAGTAGTCGTGCAGTGCCTTAATAAAACTGCTGACCAATGAATCTGAAGCGTGGTCATTCGACAACGAATTTCGCCTTTTTGACACGATGAGTACCTTCTTTTACGTAGGCCACGCAGTCGGTCTGAATTCGCAACGCTTTTTTCTAAGCGCTCACATATTTGCCAGAGGATTTCTCACGGCCACAGTCATTTTGGATTGGCTTCGAAGGAACTCAGTGCATCGCTTAGCCTTAGCCCTTTTTTCGTCAGGTCACAAGTCGAAAGAGGGCACAAACTGTTTTGTGAAATGTTTCCGTTACGTGGACTACCTGCTTTGCAGAACGGAGCCACAGTCGATCGATTTTCGTTTGAAGAAAGTGAAGTCATCGTGAATCGTATCATTTGACGACGATCGTTCCTTTCATATAGGGATGTATGCTACAGTAATAAGGAAACGACCCTGAGTCGTTAAACTGAAACGTGTAAGTGTTACCGGTGTTAAGAAGTGGCGATGAAAACGCCGATGAATCTGAAACAACCGTATGCTGCACCGAATCATAATTTTTCCACGTTACATTCGCCCCTTTTTGAATTGTGAGCGTCGACGGGTTGAAGGCGTAATTCTGGATAGCAACGGAATTCTGGCTCGAGGTGCTAGTAACGGTGCTAGTAACCGGACCGGGGCTCGGATTTGAGGATGATGATGTGCACCCCGCAATACTAACTGTTGCACCCGTTATCACAACGAGCATTAAAATGAGGTGTTTTTTCATTTTCTCTTTCTCCCTCAACTGCCTGCAGCTTCTCGGCTGCCTTGTTATGCATGATTCGTTTAATGAAGTTTGCCCGCTGAATCATCGCACCGACGCTGCTGGGACATAGACCCAGCTCTTGTGATAGCAATTTGGCCGTCCGCAGGCTCTACGAAATGTCGAAACGCAACGCTTTCATAGGTGCGCGAGAAAAGAGCGAGGGGCTATATGCCAATTGATATACGAACATTGGCCACAGCGAACCTGGTTGTTCAGCTCGTGCTCATCGCGCTTATCCTAGGTGCCGTTTATCTTGCGCGCAGGGGAAGGATAAAACGACATTGCACAATCGTGCGAGGAGCCGTCGTCGTCCAAATCATTGCGATATTGATAGTGATGCTGCCTTCGCTGCTCGGATATGTTGCAAACGTTCCGCCGATTCCATTCCTGTACCCTGAGCTCCTCATTCATCACATTTTGGGGCTTGTGCTGATCGCGATCTTCATCTACGTCAACCTCGAAGTCGGACACGTCATCAGGCCCATCGTCAAACGCAAGGACGCTATGTGGACTGCTCTCGGGGTATGGCTGGTCGCCCTCGCTCTCGGCATTATCCTTTACCTCACAGTCTACTACACGTGACTCGGATCTTCACCCAAACAGTTCGACCCAGCTCTAAGGACGCAGCTTCATGACGAGGATTCAACGTGCTAAACACCATAACCCTTCTTTGGCGCACACCGCGCTGTCAAGGGTTTATGCATATCGCTTAGGGCGCCGAACAGCAATCGACCATATCCAACAAGCAAGAGGCAACAAGGACCGGTGCTTGTGTGTGTATCTGCTGACTTATCTGGAGAAAGCGATGGGCTAGGCGTGCCAGCGCTTAACCGCTTTGTTATGCAAAGTGCGTTTAATAAAGTTTCTCCGCTGAATTGTCGCTCGTCAATACATTCGGCGCTAATTTCAATTTCGAGGCCTGAAAAGCTTTTAAACAGGGGGTTGTCACAAGGGCAGCGCGAGAATTGCTCGTCATCGCGCGCGCACATCTCACTTCTCCCGCTCGACCTTTTTTCACCGCGATGATTTATCGAATGACGAGGAGTTCAAGCGTGCTAGCTCAGTCTCTCTTAAAGTGCGGTGAGAAACCAGAGTCACTAACACACCTGGATAAACGATCAAGCGCATTTGGCAGACTATCGCAAGTTAAGCCCCTCGAATGCAGCATTTCACGCAAAAAGCCGCAAAAGGTTATTTTAAGGCGACGCTTTGGCTTCTTGACCTTCAACAAGTGTACAACGAGATCAATCGTGAAAAGATACTTGCTTTAATCACAGTCGTGCTTGCAGTTGCCCCGTTGCTAGTTGCCGGGTGGGCCTCGGGTTCGAAGGCAAGCCTAGCCTGAGAGTAGCAATCATGAACGCAATTACGACCTCAGCTCCGTGGAGCTCGAACTCAGCAAAACACAAAACAACATGTAACGTATAATTAGCAGGCCTGCGCTAAGTACCAAGTAGAGACCATGAATACGCCCCGTAGTTTCCGCGCTTCCGACCAGTTTGAAATCGTTATGCCTGAGCCGTTTGATTTTTCGCTCACTGTCGCTAAACCGGCTGGCTGGCATTGGTCAACTCCGAGAGAAGTTTTTAGAAACGGCACGCTTTGGAGCGGCACCTATCTAGATAGCAAGTCGGTCGGATTGAAACTGTCCGCAGTCAACAAGAGTGTGATGGTAAGTGTTTACGTTCAATCGCATCTCACTAACAACGAAGAAGCTGCGCTGCAGATGTCGATCAGAATCGGGCTGGGAGAGGACGAAGACCTTAGCGCTTTTTATGGATTCGCCCACAATGACGAGGTGCTCTCAACCGCAGTTCAAGACCTCTACGGCATGCGCGTCGGGCGGCTAGATGACTTGTTCGGTCGGGTGATTCTTGCTACAACCCTGCAGATGGCCCCGCTCAAACGAAGCCAAGACATGATGGCAAGACTACTCGAGCGATATGGGACCAAGATTACTTTCGACGGTCGCGAGATCGTCCTGTGGCCACGACCTTCCAATATCGCTAAGCGGGATCCCACCGAGCTGAGGCGAGAAGCAAAGCTCGGGTACCGAGCGGAGCGGCTCGTTAAGGCGGCGCGCTATCTAATGGAACATCCAATGTCACTAAAAGAGCTGCACCAGCAGCCCGAGACAGAGGCTATAAAAAATGTGATGAAAATCCCAGGCATTGGGGCGTACTCGGCAGGCCTGATCGTTGGTCAGGGCTCCGTCCCGCTAGACGCGTGGAGCGTGGTCATCATGAGCGAGCTTTTGCTCGGACGCAAGCCCAAACACCCCAGACAAGAAATTAACGCAGTGACACAAGCCGTGCGTGGCCGCTGGGGCAAGTGGACGTGGATGGCTTTTGTGTACGTCGTGAACGACCTGCCGAAGCTCGCGACGATTTACAATCTGTCAAGGTTAACCTGAGGATAGCCAAACGACCGAGGCACGGTGACGGAGCAACAAATGTGTCGGCCCCCAAATATCGATGCGCGCCCGTTTGTGCGCCTTATCTTAAACGCCTACGGGTACTTTAATCAAGCCATCGTCGTGCGAGCAAGTACCGCGCGGCTAAAAATAGGTTATCAGTGTAGCCAGTGCGACTCAAAAACGGCAACTATCACACCGAGGCCAGAGGATGCAAAGCACTTCGCCTTCACAACGACCGACCTAAACCCGCCTTTTTTTGCGAGTTAGCTCTAAATAGACACACACCATCTTAGATCAAGGAATACCCATGGTAGTCGGAGTTACCTTAGTAAACGTGGTTGCTGGACAAGAGCGACGCGTTTTTGAAAAACTCGGCGAGATCCCAGGGATTAGAGAACTGCATCACGTGTTTGGAGAGTATGATTTTTTAGTGATCATCGAAGTCGACGGTCTGCCCCTGCTCAGCAAGACGGTGGACGTGATCCGCGATGTGCCCGGGGTTACAACCACCCACACCGTCGTCGGCGCTGAACTCTCAGACACGTAACGAGACTGTGTCGACTCATCGCGTGCCAGCCGAACGAAGACATGAATGCTTGCAAATTTGAAGAAAGTAGCGCACGTACTGGATTCAACTTCTGAAGGCGTCAGTGATTAGGATTGGACAGTGGCGTGACGCTTGCCGCTCAGTTTCAGTCAAGGCCGTAAAATGAGCAACCTCAAGCGGGTCGGCAGGCTATGCTACCGATGGAGAGCCCAACAAAGCTATCCGTCTCCAACCCCTTGGGATCGTTTCGATCTAGGACGTCGGGACACGCGCTTAATCGTAGACAATGCGGCCCCAAGGGCGACGGATTCGAAGACCCAAATGCGCCGCCGCCAAAGGTATGAAGCAGTGATGTTTGAGTAGATTCCGGAGTTCAATGGTACAGAAGAGTACGGAAGAAAAGCTTAGAAGAGGAAACGAAGTAATGAGAAAACGAATCACGATAGCCCTAGCCGTTGCCGCAGTAGCCGTGATCGCCGCTATTGTGAGCTATCTCTGGCGCGTATTTCGGATAGGTCAAACAAGCAAAACAAACGATGCGGAAACGGAAGATGGCGGAAAGTGCCACGAATCGAAGGAATAGCGTAGAAACGGCTTGCCTGTCGATTTTCTAATTGCAATTTATAAGACTTAAAGAGGTCCTTTTCTTATACAGTAGTTTGTTTTCTTAGTGCCTTTTCGGTTGCAGCTAGTAAAGAAAATCGAAAAAAGAGGTGTCCCGTTAGAAGCTCACCGAAGGATCTCCACCTTCATACCAAATCCCGATCGTAGCTATATTCGATGCCAGGTTAACCGAGAAAGCGGATCAGTTACTGGCTCAGGTCATATGTCACGAGACACACAATAGGGATCGCTGACTGCTGCGGGGGCATTAGTCCGCGGTCATTTGACCTTCTTCGAGTCCGGTTCTTAGTCCCATCCGTGCCAAAATATGTGCTGTTTGCCGTGTGCCGTGCTGAGAAGGATTCCCGCCCTGTGAAACGGCGAGCGTCGGCCTCGCCGAGTTAGAGCTCCACACCTGTGCTGCTTAGTCAAGGAATAGCAGAGACGGCCCCCTTAAGTCCCACGTAGTCGACTCGGAAGGGGGCCGTGCGACGATGCGGCTGACCTTTTCTGAGACCTCCTTCATAATCTTATTAAATAGGTCGCGCAGATTTTTAGCAGTTTCAATTTCAAAGCGGTTAGATGTGTGTCAATCCTTTTTTTCGTCAATCCCTCGGCCCGTGCCTCCGCTTGTATGCCGCGTCGTATTCGCGACGTCGTGCCGGGTCATTGTAGGCATTTACCGACTGTCCCCCCTTATTCTGTCCACTCGTATTCTTTCGAAAGGCTTTTCTTCGGGAGGGATTCCTTGGATCTCAGTGGGCCAGCGCGGGGGAGAAAGAGTTGGTCGATATAAAAGGTTTAATGTTCCGATATTGTGGCCTATTAACTCTAATCAAACATTCACCAAAAGGGACTATTTAAGTTCGACTGAGCGAAAGCGCCAAATCGGGCCCCGTTGAGAAGAGAGATCATACTTTTCAATAATAACGTTTGTTAGAATAAGGATTTCACAAATGTGAAGTGCCATTCAAGAGTTTTTGAATATAAGAGAGAAAAAACAGCCAGATCTAAAAGACTTAGGCCACTATCCTGCACAAGGCCAGCCGATTGGCCTTTTTGTGGTAATAATCCGGCGTTTTCAACGTTAGTTTCTTTTTCGATCCACGTTATTGGTCAGTTTTCACGAATTAGCCCCGCACTAATGATGGGGTCGTTTAGCGTCCGCTAATGGTTCATTACTCGTGAATCTTTTTTTAACGCCAATCTCAATATGGGGCTCTTTCAACAACCTGAACATCTCAATTTCGCGCGAATTTCGCAACAGAGTTCGCGTTCCTATTTTGTTTTCCCTTTTTGGCTTTTTTAATCCACTGTTTGAGCGCGTTTAGTTCCTATTTCTTCTAGCTTTTATCCGGGGGCGATTTGTGGTTTCCCTCGGGAGCGAGCGCGGCTCCGGGGGTTCAAAATCCCGCAAGACTGAGCAAATGAGTGAAAATCGAAAAAGCCTTATAAGAATTTGCTCTAGTTAAAAAACGCTAGGTAAAACTTAGTTCCCTAAAAAGGAGATGAATCATGAAGAAAGTTATCGTGTCTCTATTAGTGCTCGCTTTTGTGGCACTTGCAGCGACAGGCACAGTTTCAGCTCAGTGCGCCGCTAAGGCGACGACAAGCACCAGCGCAGCGACGGTTTGCGCTCAGTGCACGAGCTGCGTGACCTCAACGTGCTGCAGTTGCAGCTGCCCCGCGGCCACAACAAGCTGCTGTCCAACAGTAGCATGCTGTGTAGTCACTCAGTGCTGTGAAGTAAAGACAGTCTGGGCGATGCCCGTCTGGAAGCCAATGCCAGTTAAGACCTGGGCTCCGGCAGTAGTTACCCCGGCAGTCGTTACGCCTACAGCCGCAGTCGCTACCAAGGGTGCCGCGGCTGCGAGTGGAGCAAGCCAAGCATCTGTATCCACGCAGACAATCATCCAGACAAACACCCAATCGGTTACGGGCAATAATAACACCGTAACGTTCGGTGGGCTATCAGACGGTGGCAGTACGTCAGGCGCCCCGCTCCAAACTGGCCAGAGCAACACTGCTAGCAACTCCAACGTCGTCATCAAGAATCTCGACGTTAACGCTGCGGTGGCCTGGAACAACTCAACAGCAAAAGCAGTCAGCGAAGTCGAGTGAGTCTACAAGCGATGACAGCACGTCGTGATACAGCCCTGCTGTAAAAACGACGGCGAGTGCCTACAGTTAGTTTCAGCTGTAGGCACTACTACAAAAACTGGAAGCATTGGAGAAAAGAAAAAAAACGAGTGCCCTTATTTCAGTGATCCGTAAACGATCATCGATTTACGAGCGACCTTATAAGGTCAGTCATTAATCAGGGCAGTCGCAAAAGCTAAAATCGAATTCGATTTAAGCCAGGGATGACCTGGCTTCCTTTTTTTTGCTTTAGCTCTGCTGTAAGCATGGACTATGGCCGCAAGCCGAGTCAAGCGTACGTTCTCAGTCACACCGCAAGAAGTGTAAAGTGGAGCGAGTATCGCCATACAGTGCCCGAGCACCTGTAAGATGCTTATAAGAGACACTGGAAGGATGTGCGTTGTGCTCTATGAACAGTTGCAGCTCATTAGCCAAACGTGCACGGCCTCGAAACCTGCTTGACTACAGCAATTATCGCTCATGCTTCCTGCACACATGCAAATCAATAGACCTGGCGGTTGGCGTTCATTAAGGTTGCGTGTCTCTTGCGCTTAGCGCGACGAGTCATGCTCTGCTTTTTCGAATCTTCCAATTGCATCCTCTCGAGTTACCCAAGATTCAAATAGTCACCGCTGAGAATAAGCAATCACTAGTGAAAGAAAACAGTGAATTCAGGCAAAAGCTCAGTGGAGAGTCCGTCGGGAGGCTCGGATGATAAATGGCGTTCAAAGTTGAAATTGAAGACACTTATGCCGAGGCATTTGCAGGTATTTTTTGCCGAGTGATAATCACAGCCGACGACGAGGCAACTTTGCGCAGTGCAGCTGAAGACTCAACGGCAACACCTTCAGTTGTGATCGGCAGAGTAGAAGGCGGCGTTGAGAAGTGGCTTGACGAAAATTCGACTCCGGACAAGCGCGAGGGCGCTGTCCTACAGTTCTGGACGGGTTTAGACGAGAAGAAACCCTTCAGTGCTTCCTTAAAGAAGTTTGAGGCTGAACTTTCTTTCAGGATTCGCCAAGATATACTTGTTAAACCCTTCACCGCGGTCTTCAATGCGCTAACGGACGCAGAGGGCAAAATGGACATGATGGAGCGGATTGGACATTGTGGTGACGGATACGAATGGGTGGAAAAACGCTTTAGTAGAAGCGTTGTTGTTGTGCCACTTATGGTCCCAGATTTCATTATTGAAAGGCGTCTAGGGTACGCTCGCGGGGTGATGGGCGCGAATTTCTGGGTCATGTGTAAAACAAAAGAAGCCTTAAGAGAAGCCGAAGAGAGGGCCCTACATGCCATCCACCGCGTAACGGGTGTGGTGACCCCTTTCGATATGTGTTCCGCAGGTTCAAAGCCTGAAACCCATTTTCCGTTGGTAGGTCCAACCACAAATGAATCCTTCTGTCCTTCGCTTAAGCACAGATTGGGAAAGGCCTCCAAGGTTCCAGAGGGCGTTCGATATATCCCCGAGATAGTGATTAACGGAACCTCGCTTGACACAGTTAGAGAAGCGATGAAAAGAGGAATTGAAGCCACCTTGGACATCGATGGTGTGGCCAGAATTTCCGCCGGTAACTACGGCGGAAAACTGGGCGAATTTAAAATCAATCTGCGTGAGCTGTTTCTATAAACCGTTTCGACGGAAAGCCGTTAGTCAGCTCTGGAGTCATTTTTTGCCGAGAGTTATGTTACCACCTAAACCACCTCCGCCGCTTAAGGTTGATAAAAAGGCTCTTGAACCCGCGAAGATTTTTACCGCATATATAGACGTTGCAAAATTGGAGCACGCTTGTATGATGAGTGCAGCTCCGATCCGCTTATTTGGCCGCTAGAAATGTATATACCCCCTTATAATGAGCCATATAATTGCGAGAGGTCTAGTCTGCATTTTAGTATCGAATGAGTAACTCTGAGGATATAACGATTAAGAGCGTGGGATTCACCGGTCAAGAGGGGCACCCTAGGTACCTCTTTGAAGATGTCAAACGCCCTTTAATCAGGCTTAAGCTCAGTTGAACGAAGATTGATCTATTTGCTTTTTTTGGATGCGCGGCCTTTATGCCGTTTGAGGGTTCTCTTTTATCTGCTTTTCCAGTTTTAAGCGCGGAGATGGAGACACCTACAAGCGTATCAGTTCCGAGCGTAGAGTGAAAAAATCTTCACATTTGGGGTAAGGAGATATTGAAAGCATGTGGGATGAAGAATCAGAAGAATCCATAACAGGATACTATCCAAAGAGCGGATCGTATGTTGTGGAAGATCGTTATGAGTTGGTTAATGATGGGGATGAGACACTGGAGGTAGTTTATGCGAACCCTGCACTTGATGGTATGCCTAAGTTAGATAGCGCTTCTTTTATGTTGATTAAGTCTTTTGAGCTGCAGTACAGTGAGCCAGAGAAAAAAATCGAGCTCAAAAATGTATTAATCGACGGGCAATTCAAGGTAGTGCTTCCGGATACGGCTTTAAGACCGACAGGATACGTCGCGAATGCAAATCCAGACAGTGATGGAGAACGGTATCTCTTTTTGACTAGTACATTTAAATTGACGGCCTTGTATACCCTTTCGCTACCTACTGTCACCATCAAAGGGAAGTTTAAACATGTGGAATCAGAGAGACTCTATGAAATAACGATAGAGAAGGCATTCTTGACTCAAGACTTCCCAGGGTCATTCTTCAGACGGCCTTTGGAAGAGGCTACCTATAGCTTCATAGCGACAGATGCAATCATTACCCCAAGGCCAGGAGGCTACCTGCAGTAACGTTCACCGGCCGTTGTCTCGCCTTCTTAGACCACGAGGTCGATTATTTTCGGCTGCAATATTCCAAGATCAATAATCTTTTGACTCAAAAGCTATTGACCGAGGCGGCGCCCAAGAAGTCATTTTGGGATCGGATCAGAGGGCGTTAGCCGTTGCGTGAACTTGCCGGGGTTTATTGGACACCAGCTTAAGCAACGTTTCTCTGGTGCTCGTTGTTTTCCGGTGTTTCATATCCGATTGCTGAATCAGCCTGAAACAGTTATAGAAAACCTCGATATTGGAAGATGTCACGTTTTGCTTCCAAATGGCTGCCCTTGAATTTGGGCAAAGCGAACCCCCATGGCAAAAGCTTTTTGACAATCTTTTGGAAATTCTTCTCTTCGTCTCTTTGCTTTTTCTTCGACGTCAAATGCTGATGAGTCATATTTAGAATAATCATCAAATTGATAGGTGTCGGTAACAAACAGCGATTCTGATTCGCCGAAGATCCTCTTCATTACCATTTCAACAATATTGAGAGACTGGCCATAGCCCATTAGTTTCATCTGGTCTTCTTTCGCACCCATAGTGTAAATTAAACCCGTCTTGATCCTCTTCGTAAAAAGCGTTGAATGGTTCGCGTCATACACCAAGTACGGAAATATCAGCCGTTCCATAAAGGATCTCATCTCGCCGGTAGCTGTTCCCAGGTAGATAGGAGAACCCAAGATAATGGCATCAGCCTCCTCCGCTTTTTTGAGAATCTGTGTCAAATCATCGTTTACGGCACACCTGCCATAGCTCTCGCCATTTTTCAATTTGCAGGCAAAACAGCTAATGCAGCCTTTAAAATCGAGTTTATACAGATGAACGAGTTCAGTCTCTGCTCCCTGTGAAGCTGCTCCTTCAAGCGCATTATTTAATAGGGTTGCGGTGTTGCATTTGGCTCGTGGACTTCCGTTTATTGCTAATACTTTCACAACCATGCATCTCCTTACAGCGATTTAACCTCTTGTTTATACCTTGTGTATCTGAACGTTTACTTAAACTCAGACGCCGTATTTACCCACTATCAGAGTCCGACAACGTAATTGAGGGGTTTATTATCAGTCCATTATTATTGATGATGCGACAGCAATTAAGCTCGAAACATGGGACGTTAACCAATATAATCGGCCACATACAAGAGAACGTTTTAGGATACTTTTCATCAATGAGAGAAGTGATTATGGCCGTCACGAGCTCCGCGATTTTCGAGGCCATGGTTAGTGGTCTGATGCGGCTGAAGTGTTACTCGTTATTTACGACGCCCGCATTATGTGAAAAAAGCCTAACCTCATCACTTAGCAGCGTTCGCCCTAAATATGCTTGAGACTCAAGTCTTAGAAGGACTTGTAGGGCAGATTTGACAAAGCACGTGACAGGAGTCTAAATGCTTCAGCGGCATCGACCCTATATACTGACTCACGGCGTGCGCGGAGTCGAATGGAGCAACTGTCGGCATCCACTGCCTGAGCAGGTTTATGATGTTTATATGTAGTATTGGAAAAAAGTAGGGTTCACAAGGTGACGCCACATTCCCATCTTAAGTATCATTTCATGCAGAATGCTCGAAGATGAGCTCACCTCCATTCTTGCCGATGACGACGACGTCAAGCAGCTTATTATCGTTGACAACACAGAACAGCAGGAGCTAGCACGAAAGCTACGATCACAGAACCGCCCATTTCTCATTAAGGATTTTGAAGGGGCCTTTAATCTCGTTAAGAAGCATAGACAGGGGGCGCATTCTGGCGGACATTTGACAAAAAGACATGGCGTTCTTCAGCAGATGCTTCGCCGTCGAAGCGTAGACGATCTTGCTGTCGTTGTCCACGTTCTTCCGTTGAGGCTTCATGTCGATAGCAAGCTCCTTGAGCAAGAGGTATACCACCAGATCGAGCGCGTGTCAGACTTTTCAGACGGGATCTTTGTGCTCTATGGGATTTGTGATGCGCTTAGGACTCTTGAGCACGATTTCGACGGCAGTACAAGTCAACTTTTCTTCCTCGCTGACGACAATGGGGCAACGGTTGATGACTGCATCGCTCTTGCACTTGGTGGGAACCAAGTATATGCAAACGTGCTCAACAACAACATCATGCTGTTTTTGACGCCCATGGTTGCTGCTCAATGGCAGGATCTGAGCGAGGACTTCATGATGATGAAGCATGCACGATTTAAGAAGCTCGCCAAAGTGGATACCGGTCTTTCCTATGAGCCAGACTTTGACGCAAACGTTGACAAATGTGCGAAGCACTTCAGCCTCTACCCCGTGTTGCTAAGAGGCAATACAAGCGTGATTCAAAAAAGTTATTTAAGGGCGAAAAAAGGCGTATACAGAAACGGAGCCTCTCCTTAACGCTTCGATTATAAATTAAGCAACCTACACCTTGGCAGGAGCTACCGCTTTTTTACTGGGCTGCTGCAAGCTCTTTTCATGACTTCAAGCCCAGCCGCCTGAGCACGCTTACGACATCTACAAGAAGTACTGGGGAAATGTCGACTTAACAATCTAACGCTGTTGCGGATGAAATGAGTTTGGATGTAATAATAGGCATAATTGTTCTGGCAGTAGCATACCTCCTAGCTTCTCCTGTCTATCCTATGCTGGCAGGAGGCGCAGCATATGGTCGTACTCCGAGGGAGATTGCAGCTGAGGCCCTTACACTGGCAGACCTTAAGAAAGATGAAGTATTCTACGACCTTGGATGTGGAACAGGGGAAGCCCTTATAGAAGCCTCAAAGTTATGCGATCATGTGAAGGGAGTTGAGATAGAGCCTATTCGATGGCTTATAGCCAAGCTCAGAGCAAGAAAAGCACAAGTCATTCTAGGAAACCTTTTCAAGCAAGACATTTCTGACGCTGATGTAATATTCATATTCCAATACCCAGGAAGGATAAACAACAGCATCGCGATGAAAATAAAGGCTGAAACACGAAGCGAAACAAGGATCGTAAGCTATTGGCACCCAATAGAAAATATGAAGCTCGTCAGACGCCAAAACAAGATTTTCATTTACAAGACGTGAAAGGTTGCGTTTGGAGACCTTCTTAGATGCTCAAGCTCGTGGCGTTCACGCCATCTACAAGTCTTTTCTTAAGTACACCCGATGTCTCGATTTGCCGCCAGGATTGTTCCAGTACTCTTGCAGGGGCACGTCTTTCTCCTCCCGCGAAACCAACGTGAATCCGTATTGCTGATAAAACTGTGCTGCCCGCCGTGCGTCTTCCCACGTGCCAACCAAAATCGCGGAAGTCTGCGCGAGACTCAGCAGGTGTTGTAGCAGGGCGCTGCCTATGCCGCGTCTCTGGTAGGCAGTACACACGTAGCAGTGGTCTAATCAGATCGATGCTGCCAACGTTTTGAATCCCATCGATACCTAGCAAAAAACTGTTTTTAAACCATCCGTAGAATCGAACACCAGCTCGTATTTCATCAGAGAGTTCGTTTGCTGACATATACGGCTCTTTCCATCGGTCATCGGGAATGACGCCTTTGTAGGCACTCGCGGCATCATTAATTATCTCAATGAGGGTAGTGCTGTGATCTGATACCAATTCTTTGATCTTTGACATGGGTTGTCGACTGAAGTGGTACTCAACCTTATAAACAAATTCTCTCATTTCTGCAGCCTCTCGACTGACCAGAGAAACTGCTCCGGAGCGCGCGAGGTTATTCAAGAGGAGCGATCAAGTCGCGCTTATTTTCACGCATGGCGTCTCCGGAGTCGAGTGGCGTTCTACAAGAATCCAATGCCGAGCCAACTGTTTTTTCGTCTTCTTTTGGTAATCGGGGCTCCAATAGCTCAGGGAATAAAGTTGCAACTTTCTCCGGATAAATTTATTTTGCCATACCGATTTTCCGCAGCCAGTTTTCTACATCGCCCTGCGCGGAACCCGCATAGGCGCCATGGACAGCCAGGCTCTCCAAAAACCTTGCCTGTGGGCAGATTCTGGCAATGTCTTTTTCGCTGCGGCCCATACCGCTGCCCTCGTGGGTGCAGAACGGGATAATGGTTTTTCCGGCGAAATCATATCCTTCTAGGAACGTAAACACCGGCATGGGCATCGTGCCGTACCAGTTGGGATAGCCCAGGAAAATCACGTCGTAGGCGTCCATGTTCTCCACGTGGGCGGTAAGCTCCGGCCGGGCATTGGCCCGCTGTTCCTTTTGCGCAACATCGGTGGTCTGATGGTACTCTTTGGGGTAGGGATTCACTGCTTCGATCCGGAAACTGTCGCTGCCCGTTGCTTTTTGGATCATCCTTGCAACCACTTCCGTGTTGCCCACCGGCAGATCGGTGATCGCGCCGCTGACATAGTTCTCGCCCCCACGGGAAAAATAAGCCACAAGGCTTTTTGCATTTTGGGAATTCATTTGTTCAGTCCTTTCCGCGTTTGGTTTGTTGCCGGGCAGTCCCCAGCATTGTTCATCATCAGATCATTTCTTTACGAACTTGTTCTCATTGGCGCCGTAGCGGGGCCCGGTAGCAGGATACTTCTGCAGCAGAGCGTCGATCTTCTTCTGGTTCTCCGCGGTCACAGTCACCTCCACACAGCCGGCGTTATCTTCCGGGTACTTGACCCGCTTAGTGCCGGCGATTACATGTTCACCCTGCGCCACTTGGTACAAAGGCGAATTACGAAATAATACGCCAAAAATGCAAATGAAACGGTAACCGTGCGCAAACACCCCGCTGCCGGAGCACGTGTGTGACGCATCGGAATTTGACTATGTTAAGCGCAAACTAGCAACATACTCATAATCATTGAGGTTATTATCCTCCGGGTTATCAAATATAAATTCGGTTTCCTTGCCAAAATGTTCTGCACCCAATTTCAAGTGATAAAGACTAATTCCCACGTCCATGGGGGGATATTTTTTGATTAAAAATCCCGAGATGAAGCTTGGTTTACGGTAATATGCGTGAATTAGATGTTCATTACCTGTAAAAAACCACTCCTGTGCATTACGTGCAGAAGGAGCAAGACGAGCTGTTTCCAGTAAATCATCTGCACCTTTAATGTCACTTATTTCCCGGAGTGATTTTCTTTTGAATTGGGAAGTTTTGGTTCGGTGTAATATCTCCAGGGGCTTTCCAAAGGGCATTAATATGATAAATTTCAGACGTGAACTTGCCAAACCTTCTTTTTTGAGAGTAGGGATCCCCTGCCAGCAACTACCCAATCCATTAGCAGAAGAAAATAGATCCATCTGCTGTAGCATGAACCCTACATTGCTTAGATATCCCTCTTTTACCTCTGAAAAAACAGCTATATAGTGCGGTGCTTTTCTCATCGCTCTTCTTATAACACCATTGGGAGATAAAATCTTAAATTCAATTTTAATGTCCTTATGCAGCGGTTCTAAAGTTTGGAAATGATCTTTGATCTCCTTTAATATATCTTCATCGAGGGGGTCTAAATCGTACTTTCTAATGGACTTCCGTTGGAATATGATAGAGTATAGGTCTTTTTCTTGCATTGTACCTCTTGCATTTTACCAAGATTTAATGTATCGTCTTTCATTTTTTGTGTATCAGAATAAGTCGTGTTAATTTATATTATGTTTTTTTAGACTATTTGCAAAATTCCACGTACGTGGCAGGCGAGCTCCGATTATTTCTGAACGCTCTGACGAACCAATTCGACACAGCAATCAGAGCCTAACACAGGCTTCGACCCTGTAGAACAGAAGCTCTGGACAGAACAAAGGTCGCTCTGTGTATAGCCCTAAGAAAGATTAATGCGTATCGTGCCGAACCTGTCGAAGGTGTGGGCTTACTAAGGGAGCAATCGCGGTATTCAGAAGTGAGGAATAACCCGTTAGTCTCCCTAAATTCCCTTTTTAGTGCTTCCTGTACGTTGGATAGGCTGATAAGCCGCATGAAATTATGCGTTGCAAATCGGTTGCGCCATTTTGCTCGACGCTAGAGCCGTACGCGGGGTTTCTATATGATTTTGAAAAAGAAACCCCCTATATGTCCCCCCTTGCCGGTTCCATCCAACCAAGCCATATAGAGCGAATGTTTGCTGCAAGTCTGAAACAATTATTATCACAGGGGGCATGTCACAAGTAATCGAGGTGCGAGAGCATACCTAAAAAATTATTTACAGGAATAGCTCTCCTAATGGCGTAACAAATGCAAAGAAAGTGAAAACGCGTGAACGAAGAAAAATGCGCGCAATGTGGCACTCCTGCAACCCCTGGTGCGAAGTTTTGCGAAAGTTGTGGCGCACCGCTAACCGCCGCGCCGCAACCAGCCCAAAGCCCAGTTGTTGCGGCGCCCGCTACCATGGACGAGCACGATGACCTGAGATCCCTAATTTTAGAAATAAAACAAAAAAATGACAAGATAATGCAACTATTGATCGTAGTGATCGTAATACTGGTAATCCTGTTAATTTTGATCTTCGTGCCATAAATTCGATGACATCATCGGGAGAAGAATATGATTGAGGGCTTAGATAAGGGGCTGCCAGCTATCGAAAAGCTAGTATTGGCGAGTAACGGTAATTGCTTTTGTCGCTACCAGAAGGTTGTAAAAATATGACATTTTATGACATCACGTTTCGTGATTCGTTCGGATCAACTGTTAGTATGTCCGAATTTCGCGGAAAGGTTGTTCTCATTGTTAACACAGCGACCAAATGCGGTCTGGCGGGTCAGTTTAAAGAACTCGAAGAACTTCACCAGACTTACAAAGACAAGGGACTTGTGGTGATTGGCTTTCCCTCTAACCAGTTTAAACAGGAGCCAGAGACAAATGAGACCATGGTCAAAGCTTGCCTGATAAATTTTGGCGTAACATTCCTCATTTCCGAGAAAATAAACGTTAACGGTAAAGATACCCATCCTCTCTTTGTTTATCTGAAAAAAGAGTTACCCGGAGGTATTCTTGGAAGCAACATAAAGTGGAATTTTACAAAATTCTTGGTTTCCAAAGAAGGTGTGCCTTTTAAGCGGTATTCGCCAACAACAAAACCCGTTGAGATAGAAGGAGACATCATCAACCTATTGGATAAGTGATGCCTCTTCAATCTCAAGTACATAGGTGGATTTCTAATAAACAGTTTGATGAATTGCATTTAGAGCGAAGAGATGCTCCCTCTTCGGCCCTACGTCACCGACATGGACATGCTCCGCCACAGCCCCATCTTCTGATCGCCTCACAAGGTCCAAAGGGCTGGCCAGATGGAATACATCGCACCCAACACCAACACCGCATCGGCGATGATGTGGATGGCGAATACCGGCCACATCGAGCAGGTCCTGGGCTTTGTTAGCACGAACGGACGGATATGCCGCAACAGGAAAACCGGACAACAATGATTGGGTGCGGACGTGCGCCGCGCAGGCTCAGCTCTATCCGCAGGTGCAGAATCTGATACAAGAGCTGCAAGCATTGCAGGGGCCGTGAAGGGCTTCACAGTCCTTCTTCTTTTTTTCTTTTTTGAACAATTCAGCGACAGCCAGTGGAATCGGTCAAATAGAGCCTATATAATAACGCGTGGCGTGAGTGGGATCGATTGGAAGCACTACAAACATCCTCGCCTTAAAAACGTTTATGAGGTCTATATGAAATGCTGGGTCACCGTCTTTTGTCCTCGAAATATGATCGGGAAGTCAGTGGATTGGCGGTTTTACAAGAGTCCGAGGCCGCCCCTGAGCACGTATATGACGTGTATATGCAAAGCAAAACCGATTAGTTTAGATAGTTATTACAATAAATAAGTGCCAGGATAGGCATTAATTTCGTGCAAGTGCATGTTGATCGAGGAAATAGAGCGGCCTAAAAGCGCGGAGCAAATGGTGACAAAAAATGGCTGATACAGATAAAGATGTTCTTAAACACGTGTTAGAACTTTGCAAGGAAGGAATTGAACAAGCGCAGAAAGAAGAAATAAAGTCTGTTGGAACCGCTGCTTCATATGCTAATGGTCAGGCTGTTGCGTATATGAAAGTTGTTGAGCTAATAATGACTATGAAGCAGGAAGTAGTCCTCGACGATAAAGAAGCGTGGGATTACCTAGTGAACACTATGCACACCAAAGCAATAAGAGATGAATGGGGCGGCAAAAAATAATAAGTGCAGCAATAACGAAAACAACGACAGCAATTACCAGCACCCATTACCATAAAACGTCTACTCTACTTACATCAAGAGCTGGAAGAATGTAAGCCTCGCGGTAGACGACAGGTAGATCATTCAGCCGTCTGAGGGGATAGATTACTCATCAACTTTTTTCTTAATTTCCTTTCCAATGGAGAAGGCTTTCGCCACGTATTTTCCAACTCCATAGTAGGACATGTTATCCAGAGCAAATATAAGGGGCGTTATTTTTTGTATGAGGGGATCGTCATTTTTAATTATGTCTTCATCCACTTTTGTGTCTTTAATTTCACCAATGAACTGGGTGTGCCCCCCGATTTCAACGCTTTGGAGCAATTGACACTCTAAAACAAATGGGAATTCATTGACATAAGGTGCATCCACCACTTCGCTTTTTACTGGTGTCAGTCCAGTGGCAGAAAACTTGTCCACGTTTTTTCCCGATACCATGCCAAAGTAGTCAGCTTCTTTGACGTATTTTTCTGATGGAACGCTTATGGTGAAGGCTTTTCGGTCTAAAATGTTTCTGTACGAATATGTCTCTTCTCTTATAGAAACAGCGACGCACGGTGGCACAGAACAGCAAATTCCCCCCCATGCCGCGGTCATCACATTCGGTTTCTCTTCTAGATCATATGTTCCCACCACAAATACCGGAGTAGGAAAGACTAAGGACTGAGCTCCTATGGATTTTTTCATGATTTGTCCTCCTTATTGCTTGTGGGAATCCTTTTATTTCTTCTTTGCCCACTGCCCGCTACCGGAGCACGTGCATGACGTGTATATGAAGTACTGGGCGGATGTGCGGTTAGCGTGTGATTATCCGAGTCCTGGGCTCTACTTGGCTTGCGCCAAAAATTACGACAGCCGCACCAATGACTAGAATTTAGATCTAATTGCAAACCAGAAATGGCTATATACATCCCTTTGGCTATTTCACCCTCTTGGCAAAGCCTGTTAGAAGGGACTCAACACTCTTGCGGACTCGCGACTCGACCGCTTGCACACAGCACCCAGTCAGCCAGCAAAGCAAAAAAGTCAGAATTGCGGCGTTACTCCATTCTTTCTTTTTTGTGCCTCAAGAAACTCTTAACTCCAGTGTTTTCCACTCAATAAAGGAAAAAATAAATATGACGATTAAACGTATTCAATAGAGGTGAAAATCATGGCTGAAAGAGGACTACTGAGTGGCACTGGGATGATGTTACTTGCTGCCATACTCGCAATCGTTTTACTGATACTGCCAGGGATAGTACTTTGGATAGCTTGGCTCGCAGTTATCATATTGTTCTTAGGTGGAATTGCTGCCTTGTTCACACGATAATTCAGTTATAATCTTGAATACACAAATCTCTTAAATTTTCTTTCTTTGGGCTTAGGTTTGGGTATCCTGCAGCGTTTTGTATCGTGGATTGCTTTCACTACGCTTCACCTTCGCGTTTGAAGGGGTTTAGAGAGTAGTTCCCCAGGTGCTTTCGTTCAATCTGAAACTTGTACGAGCTGCCAGCTATCGAAAGATAATGTTCAATGTGTCGCAACATGAGCTGCAAAACCTTATTTAAATCAAATCTTTGAAAAGGCTGCCGATATGTCACTAGATGATATATAGCTATTTGATGTCAATAGCTTGACAGGCGATATTTATCGGCGTTGTTTTGACCAGAGTCGGAGACTTCCTTAAGGACCGGATGATCGGCGTCGTTCGAGAGATGCACTGTATCGTGAGCTTATCACAATGTATGACGCTTTTAAATACGCTGGAGAGTCTCTGAAAAAAGATATCGATAGCAAAAACGGCGACCTTGAGAGTCATTTCAAGCGGGATTAGGGAAATTCAAAGCTTCAGTTGAGCGCTGATACCTATACAAACGTAAGGTAAATCATTTGATAATTAAAACCGCATGTTATGAAAAAAACAGATCATGTAAATGTCAAAGAGATGAATTTTGATCAATTATTTAAAAAAATTTCTCCGGAAGAGATAGGCGATAATGTATTTGCGTTGGTAGGAAAAAATTTAGTTATTACTGCGGGCAAGGAAGATCATTATAATTCCATGACATCCAGTCTGGGTGGTTTGGGGATTCTTTTCAAGAAACCCACCACTTGGTGTATTCTTCGAGCAGACCGTTATACGCTTGAAATAATTCAAAAAGAGCAAACATATACACTGTCTTACTTCCCGAATGAATATAAGGAACAAATACTCTTTTTGGGAAGTAAATCAGGAAGAGATAGTGAGAAAATGAAAGAAGTTGAATTGACAAGTGTTCAAACTCCTTCCGGAGATATGTCTTTCAAAGAAGCCAGACTAATTATTGAATGTAAGTTAACGGAAATTACTACCGCCAATCCCAATGATTTTTACTCACAAGAAGCTAAAGACTGGATAAACGAAGCTTACAAAGAAGCAAACGATTATCGCAAATTGGTATTTGGGGAAATCACCCACGTTTGGGTAAAAAAATAAGAAAGAACTGATTAGACCCGCAATTTTGACTTGGTGTATATCAGTGTTTGGCGTCACATGTAGCGACACCTTGATTATTGTCTTTCGATAGCTGGCAGCTCACTCTTAGCCCTAAACCAAACTTTTTTCGCGATGACGTTCTCGAATTTATGGAACGGAGACAAAAATTAACAGGATTACTAGTATCACGATCACTACGATCAATAGTTGCATTATCCTGTCATTTTTTTGTTTTATTTCTAAAATTAGGGATCTCAGGTCATCGTGCTCGTCTATGGTAGCAGGCGCTGCAACCTACTTAACACCAGCACAGTGGCCGAACGTTGGCTCAACGTTAGCAACCAGCGCACGCTACCCTGTGACAGGCTAAAAGAGGAGCTACCGGCTCCTTTTCTTTATTAACGAACGGAGGGTCAAATGACAAGTATTAACGGCAAAAGAACAGCCTGAGGCGACGAACCGACCGTTATCCGCATAAACTGACCATTTTCCTCCCTTTATTTTGGGTATTTTGGCTCTGGCAGACCGTTCTTCACGCTACAACAACATCACAGCATTAAACCGGCTAAGAATCGTGCAATTTGTTTCTGAGGCGTTCCTACTTGTTGGCCTTCTAAAGCCGGTTACGCATATTTTTCCTTCAAACCACGTGCAAACATACGTGCCGCCTTCAGATCCTCCTCTTTTGGTTGTCCCTTGTTAGTCCCGCCAACGAGCTTGAAAGGCCCCCACGTATCCCATCCCTTACAGGCGAAGTTGCCCACGATTGCAAATCCTCGATTCACTAGCTGCTCTTTGACAGCAGCGTGCCCCTCAGTCCCGCCGCCACCACTTGTAGAGAAGACAAACGCCTGTTTCCCCGCGACGGTCGAGAGCCCCGCTATGAACTGGAGAAGGGTCTTGTGGAACTTTAAGTAATAGATTCCGGATCCAAACCCGATCAGGTCATACGTCATCACAGTATCTGGGTGCGCCTTGACCGCAGGCACAAGATCTGCCCCCAGCTCTTCCGCCATCACCTTCGCAACCTTTTCCGTGTTCTGGTGATGGACTGAAGCATACACGATCAATGTTTTCATGCAAATGTGTCTGATGCTGTTTGTTTTAATAGCCTCTGTTCTGAGCCGGGTCGCACACAAAAAATTGCTGGCGTCAGAAAAAACCGACATACGTTATGGCATGGGCGTGCAAAAAACAAGTTCAGAGGACGAGACGGGGCACTGCGAGAGTTTGATATCCCTCCAATATTGCATATAAAACATCAAAACGTGCTCAGGCAGGGGATATCGAGAATGCTCACCTCCGCGTACGTCAATCTGCCTTTTTCGCTCGCGCCGAGGCTAGCCGATAAATACCCAAAGCACAATCACAATCAGCGAAACAGGTGAAGATTTTGGCCATAGGAGAGAAGCTATTTGAGGAAAAAATTACTCCGGCGGGATTTGCCATAAAATCCGTAGGACCGGAAGGCGTTGAAACTGAGTATAGCGTAACTGGCGAGATTACCGGCTTTGGAAAGGCCGAAGGCGTCAAGGCGACCAATATGGCAACTATGCGCAATCTCGTGCGGCCCAGCGGCATAACAACGGGCACCGCGCAAGGGGTCATGACTATGACTGACGGCGATTCTGTGGTCTGGAAACTCTGCTATGCGGGCAAAACTTCTGGCACAGGAGTGAAGTTGACGGGCACCGTCACCTTCATGACAATGTCTGAGAAGCTTGCGTGGCTCAACAGTACTATCTGCGTCAGAAGCCGCGGGCGACGCTAAGGCTCACACCGACGTGTTCTACGAGTGGAGTTGAAAACGCACATCCTTCGAATACTTCATGTAGCCATTTTTTGGCTCACTGATGGCGTAACTGCGTCGCATTAGCAGTGCATAGTCATTAAAAACGCGTAGCGTCACAAACGGTTAAGTCGCTCTAACAAGACCACCATATATGAAAGTTTTAGCGGTAAACGGAAGTCCACGAACCAAATGCAACACGGCGACCCTGTTGAATTATGCACTCGAAGGAGCCGCTTCACAGGGAGCAGAGACTGAACTCGTTCACCTATACGATCTCGATTTTAAAGGATGTATAAGCTGTGGTGCCTGCAAGGAAATAAATGGAAAGAGTTACGGCAGGTGCGCCGTAAATGACGGATTGACACCGGTGCTGCGGAAAGTTGAGGAAGTTGACGCTCTTGTCCTCGGTTCTCCTATCTACTTTGCAGACGTTACGGGCGAAATGCGGTCTTTTATGGAACGGTTGTTATTCCCAGCTTTGCCCTACGACACAAATCACTCAACGCTTATCAAGACGGGTTTGATTTACACGATGAACCAGAAGGAAGATGTGGTGAAACAAATAGGTTGGGATCTGATTTTTAGGCTTAATGAAATGATAACGGCAAGGAAGTTCGGGCAGTCTGAATCACTGATTGTTTATGATACTATCCTGTGGGCTGACTATTCTAAGTACGTATCAATGGGAGTCGACGTTAAAGCGAAGGCCAGGATGAGAAAAGAAGAATTTCCAAAGGATTGTCAAAAAGCTTTTGACATGGGAGTTCGCTTTGCCCAAATTCAAGGGTAACCATTTGGAAGCAAAACGCGACATCTTCTAATGCTTCGAAGTTTTCTATAACCGATTCAGGCTACGTTCAGCAATCGGACTGCACGAAATTGACCAAAGGCCCTACTTTCGTCTTGATTCAGCTTACGCCATAAAGTTTTGCAGATTGCGTTGACTGTCTAATCGAGTTGAAGATCCGTCGAGCAATGATCTAAGTGAGCAGATCGAAAAGCCAAGAGTTAGTCTCTCTAAACTGAATGAAAAATAAAAAAGAGGAAACTGCTTCCTTTAGAGTTAAGATAGGCACAGAAAAAGAAAGAATTGATTAGGGTCGCAATTTTGACTTTTTTGCTTTAGCGCCTGAGCTGGTTTTGTTGCCTGCAAACGGCGAGAGCTAATTTGCTCAAGCTCTAAAATAAAAAAGAAATCCATTACCCCTCCAAAACAGATGACCATCGTTTTCCAGCGTGTTTAACGCTTGCCAATTTTCCAGCAACAAACAAATCGGATCAGATTTTTACCAGAACTTATATAATTGCTATGATGCAACAAGGGGACGGCGAAGGCTGCGAGCATCCGGACGACTCGCAATGAACTAAGCCAATAGAAGCAAGAACTTTCGAGATTTTTTTTTAGCTGACCGGAGGAGCGCAACGAGCGGCTAGCACTCCGCAAGCAACTGACATGACAGCACCGGCTATCATACTGTTGAGTCCCTTTTTGCAGTTTTGGTGACAAGTGAATAGCAAAGGGGGACGTATAGGGCGTTTTCTGATTTGCACTTCAATATGAATTGTAACAATGGGAGTGGCTGTCGTAATTTTTGGCGCAAGCCTAGCGGAGCCGTGAGCTCCCAGGTATGACACTCAAGGCCAAGTGCAGATGGCAATTCTTAAGCTTCATTGGCCCCGTCTTACGTATTTGTTTTTACTTACAAGGCGGATGAATCGTGAATCCAATAGCTAGGATAATGAAGCGGTATATCAAAACGCCGCTCAAATACGGCAACCCGCTCGAGGACATCACGATCCTGACGGAGCCAGAAGAGAGCCTTGCGCTGCTTATGAAGGACGGCAAGAGCTACAAAAACACGCTTTGAACTGAAACCTATAAAAAAGGAACTAAATGGAAACATGATCGGGATTAAGGAGGAATAAAAATGGTAAATAATGAACCAGCAAAAGAAATTAATCTAATAGCCGAAGACGGTAAGGGAAAACTCTACGAATCGAATGGATTCTTGATTCCTGTTCTAACAGGATCACCGAAGGAGATGGGTGCACAGTATGGCGCCCTGATGATCGAGCACATGCAGAAGGCCTACGATGTGCTCATTGAACCCGGCCACAAGAAGGGGGTGATCACCGACGCCGATGCCCGGAAGTGGACCGAGCGGGCGTACTCGAGCTGCTCGACCCGGGACCGGCTGTTCTATGACGGTGTCGTCGAGGGATCAGGATGGCCGCTCGACAAGGTGGGCATGCTCGATCAGTTGATGGAGTTCGGGATCTACCAGTCGAATATCCACTCATTTGCCGGTTGTACGTCGATCCTTTCCTGGGGTAGTCATTCTGCCGACGGAGGGATGTATATTGGCCGCAATATGGACTGGAGCCCTGCGTTCAACACGTTTCCGACAGTCCTGACGGTGCGACGGCCGACAGACGGCTCCTACAAATATGCGACGACCGGGTGGCCCGGAATGTACTGCGCATTCACCGCACTGAACGAGCAGGGAGCATATCTGGACGTGCATGATGGGACTAGCATGGGCGGTTCCGTCACCTACATAGAGCGACCTTCGAGCCTGAACGTCATATCCGATCTGCTGTGCGAGGCGGCCTCGTTCTCGGGGCTTGTTACTCGCCTCAACGGGCTCGCGACCAGCACCTCGACGATCCTGACGCTAGGAGACGAGACGACTGGCGGTGCCATGGAATGCTCCTCGCTGGCGGGAAACCGGCTCCGCAAGGCAGACGGCGATTCGCTCACTGTCGTGAACACCTTTCTTGATCCTGACTGGGGACTGGGCAAACGCGAGACCGTGAGCAATTCCCTGCGGCGCTACGCCAACATGACCGCCCGCCTCGCTGAGAACCAAGGCAAGGTGAATGCGCAGGTTGTCCGCAGCCTCATGGATCTGACCTTGTTCAACGCCGACGGCACGTTTGCGGAGAAAGGGGGAGCCACGAAGCCGACCAAGCAGGACGCCGACCTGACCAACTATCAGACCGTCGTCGACGTGAAGCGGCGTGAGATGTGGATGAAGATACCGTCACCGACTGCCTTCGCGGACTGGACCCATTTCGATTTGAAGGAGCTATGGGGCTGAGGTCCATTGAAATGTCCAATTAACGGAAAAGAAAGCAAAAAAGGAGCGCCCGAGTCGGGATTTGAACCCGAGTCGGAGCCTCGACAGGGCTTATTTAGGCATTTCAGCCGATTCTAGGCCTTCTTACGGAAACTACAATTCAAAAAAGCCATTGCTGAATAGCGATTGCGATACGCTGGAAGAATTACGATTGACGTTTTCCAAAAGCGAGTTAACCAGCTATACTCAGACGGGAAGTGGGGCTAAGCAGAAAAACAACAAATGGCTACGAAAAGCTGCGCAGATTCTGTGGACCTGCACGAAGGGGGAGATAAGCAAAACGACTGTCGACGTACTACGCCAATATGTGCTGCGTAAATATGTCGACGTTTATGCCGAGCGGAAAGTCATCAACTTCACGAGGGCATTTTTCAGGTACTTGGCAAGGACACGATTTGATACAAGATATCAAGCGTTCGAACTATTCCTCGAAATGCCGAAAACGCTTCAGGAACGTAAACACGTTACTAGTAGAATCGTCACCAAACGCGATATCGAAGACATTCTTGCCGCTATTGAGCAAGCTGCTGAAAAAGAAGAAATTGACGAGTGTCACCGTCTCAACTACCGAGCAATAGTGCTATTCGGCGCGTTCAGCGGACAGAGGCCGTTAGCAACTCTCGCTCTGCTAACTGTAGGCCAGCTTAAACGTACGTTAGGTCAGCATAAACCAGTACTTGATATCCCGCCGGAAAGTGACAAAATCAGGATGCAGCACTACTGCCCGCTCCACCCTCAGGTCGTCGATGCTGCCGCCCCGCTGCTGGACGATCGAGAGGATGATGAGCATATTTTTGAGCAATTATCTTTTGAACGGTGGCTGCGGAAACGCAAGATACTACTTTCGCACTGCAGTAAGCGTTTTGTGATGGGAGACTTGCGAAAATTTGCAGAGCAGCACGGCGATACCATTCAATGGGAGCAGTCAAATCGTGCCTACATTCTCACTCACGGCGTATCCGGAGTTGACTGGCGATTCTACGAGCATCCGCTTCCTGATTCGGTTTATGACATTTACATGAAGTACTGGGCAGACGTCAGTTTCAAAATCTAAACAGGCAAGCTTCGTCAAGACAAAAGCTTACATCAAACCAAACAGACTGAGGTGAAATCGCCAGCCTTAAATCTGTAACGCTCAGCCTTGCCGCGAGGCGCTCGCTGTGTCCGTGCTGCCTTCTCTACCGATAATGTGCCCCAGAAAAAGGCGTTTGCTTAATGGGTTGACCGATATTTGAGACGCTTCTTTTTCGGGTTCTAACTTTTTTGCGTTCTCAAAATAACTAACGAGGACTTCCAACGCCTCTTTATCGCTAAGGCTTGTTTCGGACTTCTCGAAGATTGTGGTCTTTACCTCGTCAAGTACACGGCTTAACAAGTTTGCTTCTCTACCCTGCAAGAATAACGCTATTTCCACGTTTTTCTCCCTCCTACTCGCTGCTAATCACATGGACTGAATGGCATGTTGCATGTTTGCTTTGTTCTGATGGCCTTTCTGTCGACAAAGCGGCATCTATTTTAGCCTCGAGTAGTTTGAAGCTTTTAAATTTTAGATAAATCAACATAGGAAGCTCTGAATAGGTCGAGAACGTTTGTGATGTAAGCAATATGGAACATATTTTCTATCGCGGCGTAATCTGCAGCGAGTGTAGTCTCCACATCTCTTGCAGTTCACCATCGGTGCATCCCTCGACGAACGACGCCACCTCGTCCAGTTCATGATAGACGTGTCTGCAGAGCACAGCACAAAAAGACCATACTGCGCGCGGTGTGAAACTGAACTTGTGAAAAAAAGAAGAGACTTGCAAGCGATTAGGGCGCTTCTTTCAAGAATTTGAGAAAAATTTTTAAATGTACACTTGGTAAATGTACAAATAGTAGAAGCAAATCCAGCACAGCTGGTCAGCAAAGCAGGTGATTAAGATGAAATTCAATTTAGATGTCGTTACGATATTGTCGCACATCGATGAACTATCGAGAGTCCACAGTACGATTGTGATGGCGGGATTAGCCGATACCCTTAAAAATGCCCAAGCGATTACGCTTTTTGCTCCTGAGAACGAAGCATTCGATAAGCTTCAAGGAAGCACGATAATGAGTGCGCTCGAAGACGCCGACAACGCGAAGAACATCTTGACCTATCACGTCGTTCCAGAGAAGCTTGTGACCTCGAACTTGCGCAAAGAAAAAAGCGTTACCACCATGCAAGGCGCAACGCTCAAGATTGAGGAGCACGGCTGGTTGCGCCACGGCATAAAGGTCAATGACGCGGTGGTAAAAGAGGCCGATATTGAAGGCACCAACGGTGTCATCCACATTATTGATACTGTCTTAGTGCCGTAGTATCGTGGCTTTACTCTCTCCTGCCGGGGCTAAAAAAAGGTGAAAAAATAGGGATAAGCGCTGATTCTATTCGGCGCGTTCACGGGTCAGAGACCGTTAGCAGCAATAGCGCGACTTACTGTTGGTCAGTTTAAGGAAGCGCTGAAATTGGCTAAGCCCGTAATCGACGTTCTTACCCAGCAAAATAAGATTCGGATGCAGCATTATTGTCCGTTGCACCCGCAAGTTGTTGAATCGGTTGCGACATAAACGGTGTCGTTTTGCAGCTCAGCGTGTTCTGTACCTTTTTTGCGACGAACGGACACCTATTTCTTTACCAAGATGAAGTACACGCCCACGATAGCGAGGAGCGCAAAGATGCTCAGGACACCGGCAACTAAAGGCACGTCCACGCCTGCGAATCCCGGAAGTGACACTCCCAAGCCTTGGTTTCCACTTGCTTGGGTTGAGACGGGTTGGGTTGAGACGGGTTGGGTTGAGACGGGTTGGGTTGAGACGGGTTGGGTTGAGACGGGTTGGGTTGAGGGGGGCGCAGGCTGCTGCACAGGCGAGGTCGTGTAATTCCCAACTACATTCGCCGGATTTCCTGTAAATGTGTTGTTCCAAATATGTACATCTTGAGCTGATACGATTATCACGCCACATGCGGGAAACTCCTGAGCGAGTGCGCTGCTTGCGGGAGCGAGACCGTTATTTGAAATTGTGTTGTCGTGAAGCTGACAATTATCAGACCCGGGACCGAACCTTACTCCGATTCTTGTGTTCGCAGAAATGGTATTAAAGTCAATGACGTTATTTGGACACGAATATTGAGAAACGCCGAAGGCCATATTATCAGATAACTTATTATGCGAAACTGTATTGGAATTACCCAAATTGAAGAAAATCCCGTCGCCCAATGCTCCTGAACCTGTCATACCTTCCATACCGGTGTTGGCTTGGATGGTATTGTTTGAAATAGTATCCCGCGAAGCACCGTCGCCATACACGCCGTAACCGCCGTTTGCAAATTGACAGTTGGTAATCTGACAGTCATGCGAGTTGTTTAAATAAACTCCACGCAAATCGCCGCTGGTGTGTACGTTAGTTATTACACATGATACGCCTTCCACGTTCACTCCGGAAGCGCCGCCGTTTAATGTTAGGCCGTTAATTGTGACTCCGTTTGAGGTTACCTGGATTATATCTTGATTTGTGCTTGGTGAAGTGATTGTCGCGGTGCCTGTAATAGTAAGTGGTTTGTTGATAACAACAGATGTGTTATACGTGCCAGACAAATTAAGTGTCCCGCCGGAAGGGGTGTTATTGATTTGAGACTGAAGGTCTTCTGATGTTTGCGCGTGTACCGGAACCGCGTCAAGCGCAGCGGCTACGATTAGCGCTACGGCTGCGATTAGGACTAAACCTTCTATCATTTTTGACATCGGTTTCTCCAGTTCTTTCACTTTCTTTTGAACCTCAAAGATATCTAACAGTTCTACCAACGTCGGCGGATGCGGTTGAAAATAGTCACGCTCCACATATACTCTTGGGAATATAAACTGATTTAATTGTCATCGTTACAGAAGTGCTTAGAGATTACTCTAGTGGCCCCACAAATGATGCCTACCATTGTATTGCCATTATCAAAGTAGAACCTGCAGCGGGTACACTTGCACCGGCGCCGCGCACGTCCTGACCCAGTCGTCGCTTTCCGGCTTTCCTGTCGCGTTGCAGCCGTCTGTTCGTGGCGGTAAGGCGTTCTTAAGCTCGGTCGCTGCCGCACCGTAGTTGCCTACCTCGGACGAACCTCAGCGGCGCTGATGGTGCAAGCGCGGCCACTCACGCTCGCCGCGCTGCTTACCACAGCGAAAAGCGAAACGAGCATAACAGTTGCTAAGACGATGCTTATCGTAGTACGTTTATGATTCATTCGTTTTTCCTTCATTAATGGTTAATGGGTTGTAGGGTTCCACCTAGCCCGCACCTCGTGACGGCCTCATGTGCCGACGGACGTCCAGCCCGACTAACTACCGCTGCTATAGGTCCGCCCCCAGAGGCCGTTGTCACTGCCGCGCACAAAGACGTCCATTGTACCGCTAGCCGGCGCTGCGGCAGCAGGTGACGACCTCAGTTCTAGCCTAATGATGACTAAGCCGCAGCTCAAGGCTTATTGCTGTGATTGGCTTCTGACAAGGCGTTAGGCGGACTAGAAAAGGCAACATCCTTCTAGTGTTTTTTTGTTGCGTCGTACTTTGTGTGTATCCTTTCTATGGTCTTCTTTGTTTTGGGCTCTTGAACATAGTAATGGTCTAGTAACTCATCTATTATTTCTAGCGTGAGTTCCGCTTCTTCTGGCTTGACGTCTACAATCGCATTAGTGTGCTTATCTTGAAGAGGATGTGCTCCAAGATTTCCGAGTTCTCTCACGGCGTGAAGTTTGTCGCTTGTGAGTGGGGGGATTTTCTTACTATTCCTAACCGCTTCAATCTCGTCAAATAGACTACCATTGTCGGGGAAGTTCTCCGTTTCTTGAGATGATATCTGTCGCAGAATGTTTTGCAAACATCTTCTGCTCAATGCGGCTGACGCATTCAAGCTGATGCTGAGAACCTTAGTCGCTTCAATGTAATCTTGCTCTATTTTTTCATCCACACCGGGGGGGATGGATTTAGGCAAGAGTGTTCCGGGGCGGATAAGTCTAGAGACCGTGGATTTAAAGCCCACGACGGGGGAGAGTGCCGGAGTGGCATAAAATCGTTCTCCTTTATGTAAATTCAGGGAGAGACGCCGACATTCGGGTCTTGTGCATAGAATGCCTGAAACTGCCCATTCTCCATCAGCATCGCGGCCGAGGGCAACTGTCCTTTCCGCCCCGTGAAACCCATTGTGGCAGTGCGGACACACAACGTCCTTCATCTTACTGCAGGCGATAATTTGAGGGCTGAGCTCAACATTTGGCATAACGAGGGGTAGCCATCAGGTCGGCATAAAGCTTGGTGTAGCTGTGAGCACACCCATTGCAGCCTGAGCGTCTATGGCTCAACTCAGCCGCAGGGGCGAAGTCGTTAAGCGTACCGCTCTCGGCTATTGCGTCGTACCACGTCTATGAAAACGGGCTTGAAGTCTTTGAGGGCTCAAAGGAGCGCCCGTACTTCTTTGTGCTGACTTCCGCGGAGGCTGAAATCTTCGGACTATGTTTAACTAAGCTATTGGAGGCGCGAGCAGGATGACAGCGGGGCGAATGTTTCACGCAAGGGAGCGCGAACGAAAACTCAAGCATAAGGTACGCGGCAGCCCGCATGACTATGTGCCGTCGGATGCAATGCTGACGCAATATTGTCCCGAGCCAAATAAATCAATCTTAATCGCGCGTGGTGGTCGCCCGTGTAGTGGTGGTCGCGCCATTCAGCCGGAACCAAATCAAGACGAGATAGACGACCGCTGGCACAGAGCGCAATGTAAACTGCGGAATCTACCATGCTTTAACTGCGAGTGGTTCCTTGATAATTTGCCCGGCCTCTCTTGTACTTACGGCGGCAAAAAACGGAGCATGATAAGCTTGCCGACTTCTGAAGAGGTAGCGGACGCATGCCCGTATAGCGGTAAAAAGGAGGCGATAGCAAAGAGATAAAACAAAACGCGACAGACAGGCGGGATTAACGGCGCTCACGACATTATCTTATAGGTGTTTGGTTCGTAACCAACGCTTTTTGTAAAGACGCTGCTAACCCCCGTAAGCTTTCTTTTTCGCATGCAACTTTTACCGTGCCTCCCGGTTCCGACTGATAAACTCTTTCACTCTTTCGCGGTCATAAAGCTCTGTTTTTCTGTTATGTGTATCTGTCATAACTTTATCCGGGGGATTGAGCGCGCGGATGAGTTTTTCATCAAGTCCATATTCTGTAGCAAGTGCTCGACGACTCACATAATACGTCATTTTGCCTCTTTATAATAATATTCAGTTTTAATCCCGTCGGGAGGCGGTGCGGTCTTTCTCTTACCGCCCCTGCAAGCGCATTTTAAATCTCGTTCCTTCATAATCATATGCCACATCCACCCTGCGATACTCATTATTCGTCAGCTCCTTTTTTATACGCTTCGAATTGTATTCCGTGGTATCCCTTATACGGTTTTTTCGTGATGCACCTTGTTAAGCAAAATCTCTCGCGGGTATGCCTTCTGGGAACGCGCCGACGTGGAAGAAGATGTATCACAACCTCGAATTCAGAAACGAGGAATTCTTAGAGCACTACCACAAGCGGAGCAACGCTGAAACGACATTTCATATGATAAAGAGCAAGTTCGGCGATGCGGTCAGGAGCAAGACTGAGGTTGCTCACGTTAATGAAGTGCTGTTGAAGGTGCTGTGTCACAAAATATGCGTTGTGATACAGGAAATGTTTGAGTTGGGGATTGAACCCAACTTCTTTTCTTCCTAAGGCTAGGTTACAGGGGGTTGATTTGGAACTAGGACAAACAAATGGAAGTGCTTGGTCAGGAAGGCGACGGCAACACCGAGCGCAACGCCCAGCGTGACGACCACGAGTAGTTTTGACCCTCTACAACAAATTATCTAAATGCATTTAACAAATCAGGATACAATTTCACAACCACTGATATATCAAAAGCCCCTACCAGCGTTTATTATAACCTAATCCCGCAGAATCCTAGCACTTTCCAATATTGGCAGCATGACCAATTGAGCGGTTATAACACAACTAATTCTTCAGAAATCCTTCAGTACGATAACTCTTGCAATTCGACAGCATGTGGCAATCGACGTGATATTAAATCCGGTGTTTTGCGTCACATAACGCCGCCGGTCTCTAAAGTCTAACGTGTTGCTTGAAGGCCTTCGATGAGGGCCTATCCCAGTCGGATCCCCAAAGCTATCCTGTATAATAAGATTCTACATATCAGACCGATAGAACGGGATCACCGCATACCCTACAAGCCTATAAGAAAGATGAATTTAAAAATATAGTCTGAAGATGAATGTCATAGCGAAATACGGATTTATCGTTTTTGTATGCTCTATCCTAGCGGTCGGGGGCATTTGCGGTCTTATCTGCCTATTGGCCCCTATATTCGGCACGCTTTAATAGTAAGTTCTTTGTGACGATGATGCGCAACATTGGTAATTCTAGCAGACGCCATCAGAAGACATGAAGCTATAGGGCCGACTCTCTAACAAATTAGAGTGAAGCAACTATTCTGTCTTAAGATCACGTAATCCCCAAGACCACTTCCGCACTGCTCTTCGTCAACCATTATTCAGAAAAACATCCCTATTCACCATGTTATGCACAACGATCGCCTCGAAGTCGACCAACTCATACTCGAACTAGCCGACTACAAGAACGATTACGCCGATATGGCGGCTGAGAAGCTTTTGCGGAAGTGCTCAACCAGTTGGGAAGCTTATCAGTACCTCCAAGACCGCGTGCACGATGCTTCGCTACCCGACAGCGCACGGCAGCAGCTCCGACGGATCATCAAACGGATTCAGGTGCGATTGCTTCAGCAGCGCGAATATGGCTGGGCGTATGAGTAAACATGAGCGTGCCTGCCTATCATCTTGTTTAAGGGCCGCACATTATCGATACATCACCACGTCGACGACGTGTCATAAGCTTTATGTGAGCGTCAGCGTGAATCTGTATCTGAATTCAAGCTGCGTTCGACATTGATATGAAATACTCCGAACGACAAAGTAAGAAGGAAAAAGCGAAAGCCGAAAGAAGATTTGAACTCTATTTTGATAACAGCAGCTCTTGAGGCTTATATCAAAGAGGGAGGGCGTTTCCCCAACGACAAGGAACTCGACTCTATACTCAAAGCGCTTGTCGATGCGCTGCCAGAAACGTCAAAAATGGTTACGAAAACTCTCACCTATCTAGATAGGGCGGAGCAGGCATTAAGTAACAGTGCATCTTCATCGCACTGCGCGACCTGCGTGGTGCCTCACGGCGCAATATAAAACCGTTCCGTTTTAACCAAACAAGATCTTGTGAAAATGAACGAAGCAGTTGGAACCGGACTAACGGCGTCATATCAATTTTTCTGCTGTTCGGGAAGAGAATGGCCAATTTACGCCACACCTTGAAAGAACGATATGACGGCCACAAACAAAAAGATCCACGCCGCTGCGAGAAGAATGGAAAAGTTAGTGGATGAATCCTCATTAAATTGGAGGGCTAGAGTTTCAATATATCGAACAGTTAGATTGTCACGATAAATCCCCTGCCTATACTCTAACGTGCTGGGCCCGGTGTAGGGTGGAGCTTTGCCAGACCTCGCGTCACTTTGCGCACGCATTATCTTTACCATTTCTAAGCCCGATGGTTCACGCTCTTTCGGCAAAGAATCGAGATTGATCATACTTAAGGCCGAACTAAAACGGAAATGCAACACGGCGAAAAACACATACGCTATTGAAATCAAAAGCCAAAACAGATTAACTGCGTAAAAATGTGTTACAGAACTGATATAAACTGTCAACGCGACGACTGCAATGCTCGCAGCAACAAGACCTCCATCGATCAGGAAAACCTTAGCGACTTTGGTCGCCATTGCGCGCAAGAAGAACGTGAAGACGGTTTCTTTGAGCTTGTGCCACATCGTTTTATTTGAGATGTCTTGTGCCTCTTCTTCGGTATTCACGGCAATCGCATCCTTGTAGCTCTTAGCTTGCCATCCACCTTTTCGGTTTTTTGCGAGTCAGTGGCGTGCTGCGCCGCATGCTCACCCTAAAAGGTTCGCTGTGACGATTTAATATAACAACGGGGAGGCATTATTGTTATGCGAAAAATATTCACGACTAAGATCTCGCTTCAATCACATAACCCCACGTTTTCTTACCCGATCATCCGTCTATCACGCGACCTCACAGAACTCGCAGGTCAAATCGTGAATATCTATGACACTGAGATCGACGGAGTTCGTGGATTTTTTGTTGTTCCGCATTTAGCTAATTTAGCTAAATCTTTTGAACATACTGAGCACGAGAATCAGGAGCTGTGTGAGGCTCCAATTGACGAAAAGAAATCAAAAATAAAGCGCCCGAGTCGGGATTTGAACCCGAGTCGGAGCCTCGACAGGGCTCCATGATAGGCCGCTACACTACCCGGGCTTGCGCACGCAAAGCGACTGCCTGACGCAGCACAGCTTACTAACCAAGTATTGATGATAAAGCTTTCTGCGGTGATTTTCGAGCGTGCCCCTGCCTCTGACTGTTTCGTGAAATGAGGTACACTTTTTGCAAGAGCGGTCCGTCAAAGGCTGTGCCAAATCTGCACATGGTTTTAAAACTTCTTCGCTCGGTTTTAAAACCGTGTCTTCCTTTGGCACGCTTTGTTCTGTCACAATGAGGGACGCTTGCCCTCCTTCGTGTCAGTCTCATAAATACAAGCAGTCTTACCCACGGCATCAAAATGCAGTTTGGGCAAGCGCAGCTGTGGGTAATCAATACCTTTGGCAGATAGCTTGCCGATTTTTGATTTTCCTATAAGTTGCATAATCCCACCGATTTAGCTGACATCTCACAACTACCGGTCCAACCTTTCCAATCAATCGCCCCTCTCCGTGTCTCTCGCTTGCTTCGCAAGCTCAACCGCTATAACTAGTGCGTCGCTCTGCGAGATTCTTTTACCTAGTCGAGCAGCCTCCTTAAGCTGAAAGCCGATTAGCAGCTCCCGCGCCTCCTTAGAGACTAAGATTTTCGTCCTTTCCATGTTGTGTCCCGTTATCCTATATTGATATGAACCTTTCTCTGACATTAACTCCTCGAAGGGTAACTTATACCCCAACATGTTAGAGTTACGCGGTGCTTCGTTGTAGCTCTGCATATTTCGCTCCGTTGCCGATTCTAGAGAGTCACATCGGAGCTACCAGACCCGTCGAGTCAACCGAGCCAGAGCTAAGAATTAGAATCTCGGGATATTTAACACCCCACACGATTTTGAGGCCGTACTCTTACAATATAACCGATTGCTGCCGGTCGCTGTCAGCTTTCGCAGCAGCCTAAAAGTCAAAGGAATCTAAAAAAGAAGAAGCTTTTAGGAGCTAAGGAACGGGTAGAAGCAACCCCTGTCTGTTGACAAGGTCATCCTTTTTCTTTCACCTTTCACTTTCGGCACGTTCTTGCAGTTGAGTTATTTCCGTCAGCACAAATGCACCGTATGTGCAAGCAATTCATTCCCGCACTGACGTTGAAGACAGGAAGCAGGCAGTCTACAACCTCTTCGCTGCCTACGTTCACACAATGCCGCTCGAACAACTGTTGGACAGCGTGGAACGAGCGCGGCGAGACGCGCAACTTAGATATGTCGTAATTCACGGCGCGGCGTGCAGCTACTGTATTGGCAGAGCCGAACGGCTTGACGGGTCATATCTGCGGACGTTCGCGCTTGAGTTAAAAGAACAGCTTGCCAAGACTCTCCCTGCGTTTGTCACGTCGATTTTGACTCAGCCGCGTAGGCTAGAGGAGAAAAGTGTTGCGAAAAAAAAATCGGCAAGACAAAATAAATTTATCCGGAGAAAAGTAAATGATCAAAAAGAAACGCAGCGGGCCCTGATGAACGAATACAAGAAGCGAAATCCTGCTAAACTTTTCTGGGTTGTCATACTACTGATCATCCTGTACGCCGTACTCGATGTAATCGCTCAGAGCCTGCCGCCACATTATAGCCCAATAAGCCAAGCAGAAAGCGATCTTGCAGTGGGCAAATTTGGATTTATCATGACCTTGAACTTCTTGAATCGCGGAGTTCTTTCCCTTGTGTTTATTTTTGCCTTTCTCAGAACTTTAGATCTAAGTGGAATTGCCAGGTCTCATTTTCGAACAGGCACATATCTGCTCGGCGCGTGGGCAATTGGAGCGATACTCCTTGCAATATTTCCGACCGACGTACCTGCCACACCTGTTTCGTGGCACGGTGCGATTCATATCGTTGTTGCACTGATCGCCTTCATCGGCGGTGCATTCGGAGCATTTGCCATTTCATGGAAACTGGGCAAAAATCACGAGTTTGAAGGTTTGAAACCTATCGCGCTACCCTTGTCCGTAATTGCTGTGATTCTTCTGGTAATCGAGTTCGGGTTAGATTTCGTATTCCCTCACCTAGACGCGCGCATCGGTGGGCTGACTGAAAGAGTATTTCTCGGTTCCGTCCTTCTCTGGATTGGGATCGTATCTGCATATCTCGCTACGCATGTGTGCCAGACCAAGGTGACGCCAAACCAGACGAGCGAATAAGTCTAGGGTTTGGGGAAAAGTTCGCAGAGCGGAAGCCATTGCGATCACGATCGCAAAGTGGCTTTCAGCTCGAACGGATTGTTAAAATCAACGTCTTCTGCATCTGCAGAATCTCAAAAATCTCCTCTCGCTTAAACTTCGAGAGTTTCACCGAAGACAAATCTTCAAGAACATTTGACCAAGGATATTCTTCGATCGTGAATCCAGCATTGGTGAAAAACTGTCGCACAGCATTTTCGTCTTCAAATGTGTTCGTTTCGATGTCACGCCCAGTCGCGCCAGATACATTCTGCATCCGTTGCTGCATAGTGTCATCTGCTTGAGCAAAAAACTCGAGGGTTTGTTTGGTGTTCACATCCGGTGTAACCCATACTCCGTTATATTGTCTAAGAAGGGCATGGATGTTGCCTGCCAAGGTTTCTTTTTCTCCGCTGGTAAGGTACGGAAGTAACCCCTCCGTGATAATCGCAATAGGCTTGTCTGATCGAAAAGGGATAGCCGCTTGCAACAAACTTTCTCGATCAAGTGCATTTGCAACCCGGTAATAGAGGTTTGAACGATGTATGTTCAATTTTGCAAGTATGGATTCGGCAATTGCTTTTTCCTGTTCTAAAATCTCCGGCAAATCAGTGGCTACATAGACTACGTCAGGGTTTTCAGTCATTGCGAGACCACGCGGAGAAAGTCCAGCGGCGATTTCCAAAACTTGTGTAATATGGTAACGTGCAATGATCTGATCAGTAGTTTTGCAGCGTGCCTCCAAATTGAAAGCAGACTGAGTCATGAATTCCGCGCTCTTGCCTGTTAGTGTTTGAAAGTCTGTCTCTGCTCCGCTTGCTGCGGCTATCTCCTTGGCGAACGGAATATCGGTAAATGCCCTTATGTGCGCTACTAACTTGGCAGTGGTGCTAATTTTTTCATAGGTTTCTTCTTGTACCATATTTACTCATCACCCTTTTGCGCCCATCTACTCCAAGCGATTTTGTACACACACGCTTATTCGCAATATATAGACGCCCCCACGCGTGTCAGAAGGTAGACGCCCCCACGCGTGTCAGAAGGCACGATAAAGACTCCGATTGAAAGTGATGTCAAGACCGCCGAGCGCAGAGCCGAAAGGGTGCCGCTCGACCGTTGGTTAAGATTGCCACCTTTTTTGAAAGGTGAACAAGCCACCCCCCGCAACGTCCTTTTAGCTGCTTGTATCAAGCAGTTGACCCAGTAGTTAGCAGTTCTTTATAAAAAAAATGAACGGAGCCCAATATGGCGTTATCCCGTAGTCGGGTTTATATACGCGTTTTTGGCAAAGGCATGTTAGGTAATAACATGGCACAATATCAGAACACGAAGTCGATTACGATCGACAAACTTATCGCTCCCTCGCCTCAGCCCACGGAGATCCGAGGAGTCGGCTCAGAAGGAATGCGCGTTGAGAGGACAGGAGTGAACAGAACAACGAGAGGTGATCGGTAAATGCCCTATGCAGACCCCGACCGGCGTCGTGAATACAACAGGGAATACAAGCAGAAGCAGCGGGCCCAGGCAACAACGAAAAAAAGATTCAATACGCGTCAGACCGCCTCTGAAATTGAAACTGTCGACGACGTGCACGGCCTGCTTGCCGTCGTAGAGGAGGCGATATCCTTCGTGCGCAATGACCGCCAAAGCACAGGCGTAACCAAGGGCCGAGCTTTGGCATATATTGCCTCTATCATCGCTCGAATGCTGCCACTTCTCGAAGCCGCAGACGCTCAAACTAAGGATTGGGATAAGATCCGCAGAGAACACGAGGTGGTTATGGATTTCACCAGCAAGAGCGCAAAAGACAGTCAAACCGTTTATGACTACATCGACCTGTCGTTTAGAATTGATGAGGAAGTCGCGCGACGCCGCGCGTGTGAAGTGCATCAGCAAGGGTGAACCCTACCTAGTACCCCAAAAAAGCGGCGCGCACATTCCAGCGCTATAGCCCATCAAGTTGCTATGCACTCGGAGCGCTCAGCACACGCGGGGCACGGGATCGCCTAGTGGAGCATCGACAAAGCGGGTTCCACCGATACGTGTCGTCATCAGAACTCTTTTGCCGGCCCTCACCTCACCAATTATGGCAGCGTTTCTCCCGTACTTGGTCTTCTTGATCGCGCTGAGCACTGCCTCAACACTGTCGGGCTCTACGCCGATGATTGCCTTCCCCTCATTGGCAACTTCCAGCACGTCGATGCCCAACATTTCAGCAGCAGCCTGTATTGACTGATTAATTGGCAGAAGGTCTTCTTCGATAACGACCTCCACGCCGCTTTTACGCGCCATGTCGTTCAGGGCGCTCGCCACGCCACCCCTCGTGGGATCCTTCATCGCAGTTATTGCGGAAGCGTCAACTTCGAGTGCAGCCTTGACGGTGTGCCATATGGGGGCGACATCCGAGCGCAGCTCCGTGCGAAAGTGGAAGTCCTCCCGCTTGGCAAGCACCGCGATGCCGTGATCGCCGATCGTGCCTGTGATGATGAGCTTATTCCCGGGCTTCAGACCACAGTCCCGTACCGGCTTCTCAACAAAACCGATCCCTGCGGTATTGATGAGTATTTTATCAAGCGCGCCCTTCTCAACGACTTTAGTATCACCGGTAACGATCGCCGCATCTACCTCCTGAGTCGCCTCATCCATCGATGCCACAATCCTACGCAAATCGCTGATAGCAAAGCCATCCTCCATGACGATCGCACTCGTAAGCGCCAGCGGCGCCGCACCCATCATGGCAAGGTCGTTGACCGTTCCGGATATCGACAGCCGTCCGATGTCCCCTCCAGGAAAGAAGATCGGCTTGACCACGTGCGTGTCTGTGGTGAGCACGAGATAGCCACCTTGAGCCAGCGGAATGGCCGCGCCGTCGTCTAACGATTCCAAACCAATGCCGCCGACGTTCTTGTTCTTAATCTTCATTAGAACGTCGACGATGAGTGCGTTCATCATCTCGCCGCCCGCCCCGTGAAGCAAACTTACGTGTTCGTTGCCCGTTGCTCCTTGCGTTTGCATGACTCAGTCACCTAGCCGTCTAGCTCTCGTCTTCGAGCTCGACCTCAAGATTTTTAATACAGATGTCCCTTCCTGACAACAGCTCGTACATGCCGCCACACTTAGGACACACGTAGTCTTCGTCCCCCAACGCGCCCTCAAAGCCGCACTTGCACTTAGCGACGGCGGGCTGCGTTTCGACTCTCATTTCGGCGCCCTCAAAGGGGCCGCCTTCAGTAATTATTTCAAAGGAGAACTTGAGCTGCTCAGGATTCACCATCGCGAGCTGCCCGACCTCAACGGTCACCGAGACCAGTCGTTTCACCGGTCGGCTTTCGACCGTTTCCTTCACGACATTGACAATCTCGGTCGCGATGCCAAACTCATGCATTTTCCTGCTCGAGCTCTTCCAACTCCTTAAAAATCGCAAGCGTTTCGAGTGCAGATTCCTTACTGAGCTTCTCGATGGCAAAGCCGACGTGGATCAGCACGTAGTCCCCCGGGCGGACGTCCTCAACAAGATCCAGGCTTATCTCCTGTTCCAAACCGCCGTAGTCGACGACGCCTTTATTCCCTTCTACCTTAATAACCTCTGCAGGAATTGCAAGACACATGTAGACTCCTATAACAAGCAACAGTGCGAAGCTCATCGCAGCACCAGGTCACTGGAAGAACCGCTTGAACGTCGTACATTATATATTTTTGTTCTGCGGCCATATATAGCTTCCCTCGCCCCGCTTGGCTGTATACGCGCTAAAAGGTTTTTAAATAAAGTGCTCACTATATCTTTTGTCGAGCGACCAGCTGCAAGACGCGTGGTCCTTTTTGACTTTTTGTCCGTGTGCGAGGCGGGGATCTACCGACATGAGCGACCCAATCGAATCAATAAAGCGCTACGAATTCAAGCGCGTTATCGAGAACCTCGAGGGCAAGAAGGGCCAAGCCACAGAACTCATCACCATCTACATCCCGCCCGACAAACAGATCTCAGACGTGACAAGTCAGCTTCGCGACGAGTACGGCCAAGCGGCGAACATCAAGTCGAAGAGCACGCGCACCAACGTGCAGAGCGCGCTCTCGTCGATCATGTCGCGCCTCAAGTACTATCGCTTTCCGCCGTCAAAAGGCATCGTGATCTTCACCGGGACGATCTCGCTCGGCGGCGACAAGACGACAATGGAAACGCTCGTCGTTGAGCCGATCGAGCCCATAAAATCATATCAGTACCGCTGCGATTCAACATTCAACCTCGAGCCGCTCAAGGAAATGCTGAGGGAAAAGGACGTTTTCGGACTCGTCGTGGTCGACCGAAACGAGGCGACGGTCGGCATCCTCAACGGAAAGCGCATCGAGCCGACGAAGCACCTCACTTCAGGAGTTCCAGGCAAACACACGAAGGGAGGGCAATCGCAGCGCCGTTTTGAGCGCCTGCGGCTCATCGCCATTCACGAGTTCTTCAAACGCATAGGCGAGGCGGCGAATAACGAGTTTCTCCAACACCCTGAACTCAAAGGCGTGCTCATCGGCGGCCCCAGCCCGACCAAGGAAGAATTCGTCGACGGTGAGTACCTCCATCACGAACTGCAGCAGCGGATTCTCGGAGCGTTCGACGCCTCTTACACAGACGAGTTCGGCCTCTCCGAACTTGTCGAAAACGGCGCCGAAGTGCTGCAAGAGCTCGACTTGATGCGCGAGAAGAACCTTGTAGAACGCTTCCTCAAGGAGCTCGTACACGATTCCAACAAGGCGACCTACGGAGAAAAACAGGTGCGAAAAGCTCTACAGGTGGGCGCTGTCGACACCCTCCTTCTCTCAGAGGCGCTTCGCATTCAGCGCGTGACCAACAGCTGTCCTCTGTGCGGATTCACGCTTGAGGAGACGATTCGCGGGATCAAAGGAGTGGGGGTGTGCCCCAAGTGTGAGGGCACTATGGAACGGGTGCGCGAGGAAGACGTCGTAGATGAGCTCATCCGCCGAGCGGGAGATACAGGAACGGCGGTCGAATTCATCTCGACCGACTTCACCGAGGGAGAGCAGCTGATGCGAGCATTCGGTGGCATCGCAGCAATTCTGCGCTTTGCGATCGAAGAGCAGTAGGGAGGTCTCGTGTTTCTAACTTTCCGCAGGCACGTCGAGCAGCTATTAGTTGAGGCGTTAGAAAAGTGCCAGTATCCAAGCGACAACCTCGCACTTACCGTCAAGCCCGGCTATGCTGATCTGACCAGCCTCATAGCTTTTAAGCTCGCGCCTATCCTTAGGCTGAAGCCTCAGGAGATTGCGCAAAACGTCGCTGAATACCTCGGCGCTGACGAGCTCGTAGCGCGGGCCGACGCAGCAGGACCGTACCTCAACTTCTTCGCGAGCAACGACTACTTACATCGTACGCTTCGCACCGTGCTTGAGGCAGATCGTGACTACGGCAACATTGACGCTAAGGGGGCAGTGGTTCTCGAACACACGTCAGCGAATCCTAACGGACCCCTGCACGTCGGTCACATTCGTAACTCGGTGATCGGCGACACGCTGAAGCGCTGTCTGCAGCAGGCGGGGTACCGCGTGGAAACCCAATACTACGTCAACGATATCGGCCGACAGATCGCGCTCGTCGTCTGGGGCATCATGAACTTCGCGCTCACCGAGGGAAAGAAGTCAGACCACGCCACCGCCGATATCTATGTCAAGGCGAACGCCGCCGTGGAACTCCACCCCGCAAAGCTTGCGGAGGTTAGGCAGCTCATGCAGCGCTTCGAAAGCGGCGATCAAGACGTACAGTGGCTTTTCAAGGACGCGGTCGAGTTTTGCTTGCGCGGCATCAGCGAGACCCTCAAAAATCTTCACGTCGCTCACGATCGATTCGTGTGGGAGAGCGAGTTCCTCGACGATATCGACGGCATCATTGCCGAGCTCCGAAGCCACAGGGTCACCGAACGTGACGGGTCAACGCACGTCGATTTGTCGTCGTTCGGAATCAGCAAGAACCTCGTGGTGCGGCGCTCTGATGGCACGTCGGTTTACGCAACGCGCGATATCGCCTATCACGTCTGGAAGGCGGGGCGATGCAACCGCATGATCGACGTGCTTGGCACCGACCACAAGCTCGCGGCCCTTCAGGTCGGCAAAGTGCTCGAGCTCCTCAACATCAACGCTCCCGAAGTCGTCTTTTTTGAGTTCGTCTCGCTACCCGAGGGCTCAATGAGCACGCGCCGCGGCCACTTCGTCAGCGCCGATGAGGTATTAGAAAGGGTGACCGAAAAAGCGTGCGAGGAGGTCGCGAAGCGGCGTTCGACGCTGTCAGAAAACGAAAAGCGCGCGATAGCACAAGCTGTAGGCATCGGCGCGACGCGTTATGACATGCTCCGGGTGTCGGCGGATAAGCCGATGGTCTTTGACTGGAACGAGGCCCTCGACTTCGAACGTCAGGGAGGACCGTTTCTACAGTACGCGCACGCGCGCGCGACGAACATCCTCATAAAAACCACGTTCGACAATCAGTACGAGCCGGACTTGCTGACCGACGAATACGAGGTGAAGCTCATAAAGTTGTGTGCACTGTTTCCCGCAGTGATCGAAGACGTCACGGTGAACTTGAGCGTAAGCGCGCTGGCCGCCTACGCGCGTGAGCTCGCTGAGGCGTTCAATCAGTTTTATCGGTTCTTGCCCGTACTCTCCGCAGAGCCCGCGATGTCCCGCGCACGGCTGGCTTTGGTGACGTGTGCGCGCATAGTGCTACGAAACGTACTCAACTGTCTCGGAATCGAACCGGTTGATTCAATGTGACCGTAAAGGGAGTGCCCGCTTATGCGACGAAAGAAGGGTAGCGAGTCATCGCCCGTATCCTACCGCCAGACGCTGGCAAAACAGGGCTATCACGCTGTCGGCTGTGGAGGGGCCGTCAAACCCTGTCTCTGGCTGAAAAAGTCACTCCGCAACGAAGGCGTGTGCTATAAAGAACAGTTCTACGGCATTCACGCCCACCGGTGCATTCAAATGACGCCAACTCTGCACTGCAATCAGCAATGCCTACACTGCTGGAGGGCTACTGATCTTGACGCCGCGGAGAAACCTACCTTCGACGAGCCGCAAACCCTCGTCGACGGGTCGATAGCGGCACAGAGGAGGCTCATATCAGGCTATAAAGGCTCCCCAACAACGGACCTACACAAGCTGGAAGAAGCGTATAACCCGAGCCAAGTGGCAATCTCACTCAGCGGCGAACCAACGCTGTACCCCTATCTCGACGAGCTTATCAAACGCTATCGCAGCGAACGCATGACAACCTTCGTTGTGTCAAACGGCAGTCACCCGGAGGTCCTCGAAGCTGTGCGCCCGACCCAACTATACGTCTCACTGAATAGCCCGGATGAAGAGCATTTCTATGCCGTGTGCAGGCCGCGAGCGCGTCGATTTGAGCACCTCTTCGAGTCGCTGCGCGTTCTCGCCGATCATCCGTCGCGCACGGCGATTCGCATCACGCTCGCAAACGACGTCAACGCTTTTGGGGAGCCAGGCTATGCGAAGCTCATCGAATTAGCCGAACCCGACTACGTCGAGGTGAAATCGTATATGCACCTCGGCTTCTCGCGAAAACGACTGCCACGCACGGCGATGATGTCGTACGAAGACGTTATGTCGTTTGCGCACGATATCGCAGAACGAACGGGCTACGCCATCGCCGCAGGATCTCCCGTCAGCCGTGTCGTCGTGCTCTCAAAAAGCGGGTCGACTGCGAAAATCGCTGACGCTGTTTGCTGACAACGCGTGCAAGCTCGCTCGACGACAATCAAGGTGCGTGCATATGCGGACGAAAGCAGACATCGCGAACCTCAAGGAGAGAAAAAACCTCTACGGACTAATTAATGCGCTAAAAGACCCCGACGCGGGCATTCGGTCAGAGGTTGCCGAGGCGCTCGGAGAGCTGCGGGACGAAGCCGCCACAGACGCCCTGATTGAGGCGCTCAACGACGATCACTGGTCGGTACGTCGGAATGCCGCCTGGGCGTTGGGAGAGATCGGCTCTGCACGCGCCATTCTATACCTCATTGGCGCCTTCAGAAAAACCTGGGGAGGCATCGACGCGTATTGTGCCGAGGCGCTGGTGAAAATCGGCCGCCCAGCCGTCAAGCCGTTGCTGCGGGTCATTGATGGCCCAGATTTAAACACGCGTTACTGGTCGATCGAAGCTCTTGGGCAGATCGGCGATGCGCGTGCCTTAGAGCCGCTAATAGCACTGCTTTCCGACCGAGACGCAATAATCCGATACAGTTCAACCAAGGCCTTAGGGACGATCGGCGACAGCAAGGCGTTCGATCCGTTGGCCAAAGCGCTGCGAGATCCGAGTGACATGGTAAAGCGGGGGGCACAAAAGTCCCTACGCAAATTAGTGTCACAGGGATCTGCGCAAAGGATCGACCTGCAGGCTGGAAAGCTGATCAAACTGATTGCCGTAGTAAAAACTGATGATGGTACGCTCAAAGACATCGAAATTGACGTGACGTCCCCCGAAGAGAACACGACGCACGAGTAAAGGGGCGATGCACAGCTTCTTCCCTTGTCCCGCGATTTTTAGCCTAAAATGGAGACGTAACGGCGATCATCACGCTACCGGGCCGGAGGTAAGCATTTATACCAGGATGACGTGGTAGGAATTTGAACCAGCAGGGCGATCCTAAAACGAGCGCTGCGTCATTTTGGCGAGCGATCAGCAAATCACACCGTTCAGAATTGGCATTGTCATGGCTCACGTGCCCCTTTTTATTGACCTAAGAGACAAGTGCATCGTCATATTCGGCGGTGGACACGTCGGAGAGAGGAAGGCCAAGATGTTTTGCGCCTACGGGCAAACCAAAGTGGTGAGCACGAGCTTCACCTCTGAACTGATAAAAATGGCAGACAGTGGGCGTATCGACGCGATCGTCGACGATCTAAAAGACGTCAAAAAATACCTCGAAGGTGCGTTCATCGTGGTTCCTGCGACCAACAACCGCGCGCTCAACGGATTGATAGCCGACCAGGCAAAGGCTATGAACATCCTTGTAAACCAGGTTGACGACATCGGCGAGGTCATTGTGCCGTCGGTCATCTATAAGGACGACATCCACATCGGTATCTCGACAATGGGCAAAAGTCCCGCGGCAGCCCGATTTCTGAGGCTGCGCATCGAGGAGCTCATCGAGAACGTCGCCCTCATGGTTGCGCTCCAAAACGAGCTACGAAGCATTCTAAAAAAGGAGATTGACAGCCAGCTTGAGCGAAGACACATCCTTGAATCAATTATCAATGACCACGGCGTGTGGGTGGCACTAGCGAGCAGCTACGACGCGGGGCTCCACGAGGCGCTTGAAATCGTGGAACACGAGCGAATCAAGCCACACGTCACGATATAAGGGGTTCTTACGTGAATGGGATTACCAACCTCTCAATCTCGCACAAATGGGCAAGCCTGAACGATCTCGAATGTGCCCGCATCGACGACCTAAAGGACGCGTTGCGGGCAATGCGTTCGGCAGACGGTGTTCGTGAGTGTGCCATCGTCCAGACGTGCAACCGGATCGAGCTCTACCTCGACATCAACAGCGAGTTTGACGTCGCCGGTTTCACTGCACGTTTCTTCCCGTCAGTGCCCCATGAGCTCATCGCCCACTATGAGTCACGCGAGTCACTCCGACACCTGATGCGCCTGGCATCGGGCCTCGATTCGATGATCGTCGGCGAGGACCAGATACTCGGTCAGCTTAAGGACGCGGTGGAAACCGCGAGCAAAGAGCGAACGCTGGGACCAGAGCTGAGCTTGGCATTTTCCAAGGCCATAAAGGTCGGCAAGCGCGTGCGAACCGAGACGCAGATTAACCGCGGTTCAGTCTCCGTCGGCTCTGCCGCCGTAGACCTGGCCGAACGCCTCATGGGCACCCTCGACGACAAGTCGATTCTGAGCATCGGGGCCGGCGAGCTGGGGACACTCGTGATGGTCGCCCTCGCCGAACGAAAACTGAAAGCGATGTTCGTATCCAACAGAACCTTTCGACGGGCCCAAACCCTCGCCAAGCAGCTCGGCGGAACGGCGATACGATTTGACACAATCGACGATTACCTGTGCGAAGCGGACCTCGTTATAAGCGCAACAGCCGCGCCACACTGCATATTGACGCGTGATCAGGTGAGCCGCGCGATGCAGCAGCGGAATGGCCACTCGCTCGTCATCATTGACATCGCCAACCCGCGCGACGTCGAAGAGGCCGTAGCGACGATCGACAGTGTCGAGCTGCACAACATCGACGACCTCCGGAAAATCACCGAGGGCAACCTTAAAAAGCGTCGCTCTGAGATCGGAAAAGTGGTCGCCATTATCAATCAAGAGTTAAACCTTCTGGAAGAGCAGTACAAGAAAGCCCGCGCCAATGAGCTGATCGCGGACTTGTATCAGAGCGCAGAGGAGCTTAGAATTCGCGAACTGGAAAAAGCGCGCAAACGTATGCAAAAGGAGGAGGATCTGGGCAACTATCGACAAATCCTCGACGATCTCACCGCTTCGATCGTCAACAAGCTGCTATTCGAGCTCACCGCTTCACTGCGAGAGGCGGCGGCGAACGACGATGATGACCTGATGCGCTCGGCGCACAGGCTCTTCAAACGCGAGGCTGATTAACGTGGCCGGTCGACCCGCCCGGCTCCGAAAGAAGGGTATAAGCACGTTGGTTCGAGAGACGTCGCTGCACGCGCACGATTTGATATGCCCGCTGTTTGTCGACGAGAACCTACGAGCACCGATCCCGATTCCCGCCCTGCCGGGGTTCTCTCGTCACACCGTTGAAACCGCCATACTCGAAGTCGAGGAGATTACAGAGCTGGGCATTCCGGCTGTAATCGTGTTCGGGGTACCAAGCCACAAGGACGATACCGGGAGCTCCGCGCTCAGCGGCATCGTGCAAGATACCATACGCGCGATAAAGGCGGACGTTTCAAAAGCCACGATCATCGCCGACACCTGCCTGTGCGAGTACACGAGCCACGGACACTGCGGCATCGTTGATGAAGCGCACGCGATCCGCACGGGACCGACCCTAGAGATGCTCCAACGCGTCGCGACATCGTACGCGCGCGCCGGAGTCGACATCGTCGCGCCTTCGGGCATGATCGACGGCATGGTCGGCGCGATACGAGCGAAGCTCGACGAAGAAGGGTTTGACGGGGTCACCCTCATGCCGTACGCCGCCAAATACTGTTCGAGCTTCTATGCGCCATTCCGGGACGCCGTGGACTCTGGATGCGCGTTCGGCGATCGCTCAGCATATCAAATGGACCCTGCTAACACCGACGAAGCAGTGCGTGAGGCGCGTTTGGACTTAGAGGAGGGTGCAGATATCATTATGATCAAACCGGCACTGCCCTATCTTGATATCATCTACCGGATTAAGCAAACTTTCGGCGTCCCGGTCGCAGCGTACAGCGTCAGCGGAGAATACGCCATGTTGCGATCGGCAATCGACAACGGCCATTTGACGGATGACGCTATCTACGAGACGCTCCTTTCAATAAAGCGCGCAGGAGCCGATATGATCATAACGTATTTTGCCAAAGAAGCAGCAAAGAGATTAGCCTCACAGTGAGGGAGTGTACCGATGCGAACAGACAAGTCTGCGAAGCTGTACGAAAAAGCCCGAAAGCTGATGCCAGGCGGCGTTTCAAGCCCGGTGAGGGCGATTGACCCTTATCCGTTTTACGTCCAGAAGGCGAGCGATTCTCGGATATGGGACGCCGACGGCAACCTATACATTGATTATTGCATGGGCTATGGGCCGCTTATCCTTGGCCACGCTCACCCGACGGTCTACGCTGCGGTCGCCGAACAACTGAAGTTAGGGTGGGATTATGGCACCCCAGTCAAGGCCGAGATTGACCTAGCGGAGCGCATTCAAGTGGATTTCCCGTCAATGGAGATGCTTCGATTCGTATCAACCGGAACCGAGGCCACGATGAGCGCGATTCGAGCCGCCCGCGGGTTTACCGGAAAGGACACCATCGTGAAGATCGAAGGGGGCTATCACGGCGCGCACGACGCGGTGCTTGTAAAGCCAGGATCGGCCGCGATCTCGACTCCGAGCTCGCTGGGAGTACCCGCCGCAGCGGTGAAACACACCGTACAAGTGCCGTTCAACGACGTTGAAGCCCTTTCGGGCACTTTAGAAAAAAATGATGCGGCCTGTCTTATTATTGAACCAGTAATGGGCAATATCGGACCGGTAGTGCCCAAAGAAAGCTATTTGTCGGACGTGCGAAAAGTCACCGAAGAGAACGAGACGCTGCTCATATTTGACGAAGTGATTACTGGCTTCCGGCTGTGTATCGGCGGGGCACAGTGCCTCTACGGGGTCACTCCTGACCTAACTACCCTCGGAAAAATCGTCGGCGGAGGATTTCCGATAGGAGTTTTTGGCGGGACAGGGGAAATTATGGAATGTGTCGCCCCGTTGGGAGGCGTATTCAACGCGGGGACGTTCAGCGGCCATCCCGTTTCACTCGCAGCCGGCCTGGCGACGCTCAGCGTGTTAAACGAGGAGGGCTATCGGCGCGTCAACGGCTTGGGAGATCTCCTCAGACGGATGCTTGTCGACCTTCTCGAAGAGCTCGATGTCCATATCTCGGTACAGGGGATCGGGACAATGTTCCAGGTCTTTTTCACTGAAAAACCGGTCAGGAACTATCAGGATGCGCTGACCTGCGATACAGACCTGTACAAGAAATTCAGCGCGTTTATGCGCGACGAGGGAATTTTCTTGGCCCCGTCGCAATATGAGACCAACTTTATCTCACTGGCACACTCAAACGAAGATCTGGAATACACCATCCGTGCGTGCGCAAACGCATTTGAACGGCTTTACAGCCTTGACATCGACACCCCGGGTTACTAGCACTTAGTGGCGACTGCGAACAACGAATAGAGAGTGATCAACATACTGCGCATCGGCACTCGAGGCAGCAAACTTGCGTTGATTCAAGCAGGGACCGTTAAGAACTTGCTGGCAAAAAATGGTGTAGAAAGCAAGCTTGTCATCGTAAGAACGAGCGGCGACAGTTTCACCGACAGGCCCTTCCGCGAGGCCGGCATCGGAGCGTTTGTGCGCGAGATCGACGACCGTATGCTCGCTGGCGACATCGACATCGCCGTGCACAGTATGAAGGACGTGCCAACGAAACGGCCGCAGCAGATAGGCGTGTGCGCCGTGCTGCCGCGCTCTACACCCTATGATGTTATTATATTTGAACGCCCGCTGCGTGACGGAGCCGTCATAGGCACCTCAAGCTTGAGACGGCACGCGCAGTTGGCGCGCTACTTTCCGCAGTACGTCCGCAGACAAATTCGAGGCAACGTCGACACGCGAATGCGAAAACTAAGAGCGAGCGAGTTTAGCGCGATCGTTCTCGCGGAAGCAGGGCTTGAGCGCTTGGGCATCCACATCAATCAGAAGCGCTTGCCGTTCGTTCCCTCACCAAATCAAGGAATAGTCGCCGTAATGGCGAGCGAGGAGATCCGAGAGTATGATGCCGTCGCCACACTCAATGACCGAGACACGCTTGTCGAAGCGATGGTCGAGCGTACCATCATGGAGACTCTGGGCGGCGGGTGTTTAGTTCCACTCGGCGTCTTCGCACAACTCCAAGGCGACTCGGTCAGCGTTACCGCTGAGGTGCTCTCCCTTGACGGGCAACGGACGGTCCGCCTCGCCGATCACATTCTTGTAGAGAACTGCGACCGCAGTTCACGAGCATTCGCACTCCGAATAAAGGAAAGTGGAGGTGAGGCGTTAATTGCAGAAGCCGTCGCAACGGGCTTCAGCGCTTAGCCGACACGTGAACCCGACACCCAGCAGCAGAGGAAAGGTCTTCCTGGTAGGTGCGGGACCGGGTGATCCGGGCCTGCTGACACGAAAAGCAGAACGCGTGATTAAAAACGCCGACGTAGTGCTGTACGACAAACTCGTCGACGAACGCATCATCGCGCTCATTCCCCACGAGACCGAGCTCCTGGATGTCGGAAAGGATCCGGACCGTCACAAGGTGCCGCAGCATAAGATAAACGATCTGCTTGTCAGCTACGCCCGTCAGGGCAAGAGAGTCGTGCGGCTCAAAGGAGGCGATCCCTTCGTGTTCGGTCGGGGAGGGGAAGAGGCAGAGGAGCTCATAACCCACGGAGTCGACGTGGAGGTCGTGCCCGGCATCTCATCAGCGGTCGCCGTTCCCGCGTATGCCGGCATACCGGTCACGCACCGAGATTACGCCTCAAGCGTCACCATTATTACGGGTCACGAAGCGGCGGGCAACCAGCTCCAGTGGGATGTTCTCGCACAGCTTAACGGTACCCTCGTCGTGCTGATGGGCGTGGGCACACTCGCGGAAAACGTCAAGAACCTGGTCGCGTATGGAAAGGACGCGCAAACACCTGCGGCGATCATAGCACAGGGAACGACGCCACACCAGAAAGTTGTCGTCGGGACTCTTAGCGACATCGTACGGAAGGCCAAAGACGCCGACCTGAAAGCCCCAGCGGTGCTTATAGTCGGCGACGTCGTGAAGCTCAAACATACACTACAGCCAAGCGATGAAGACACTAGCAATCATTCGACCTGACAAGCAACTTGAGGATTCGAAAAAAGTTGTCGAATCCTTCGGGTACGGCGTGCTCGCGACCGCACTGGTCGACATCGTGCCGATACGAGACTTGCTCTGGCCTACGTTCTTGGACGAGCTAAAAACGGGCCGCGTCGACTACGTCGTGATTACGAGCGCAAACGGCGCCCGCAGCTGCGCGGAACTCAGATTAAATGCGGCAAGCTTTCCGTCTTCGACGCGAGTGGTGGCCATAGGTCCCAAAACGAGGAGTGCTATGCTCAAAGCGCATCTCCACGTCGACCTTATGCCGTCAGAGTATAGCTCACACGGCATCGTCCAAATGCTCAGCGATGTTGAGCGCAAGAACATATGGGTCTTACGCAGCGCTTTTGGCAGCTCCGAACTAACGGAAGGGCTCCAGAACAGCGGCGCCACCGTAAACGAGATCGTGCTGTACACGCTGAAAAAGCTCTGTGGCCGACAGCAGCGTGACTTCATCCGCGAGCTTGTAGAGAGCGACGTCGCCGGCGTTCTCTTTACGAGCACCATGACGGTGCGCGCACTATTTGACTGCGCCGACCGAATTGGAGTAAAGGGATACCTCATCGAGAGACTTGCGAATCGGGTTGTCGGCGCTATCGGAAAGCCGACAGCAGACGCACTTGGCAGTTTCGACGTGCGTGTAGACGTCGTACCGAGCGAAGCGACATTCCGAGAGCTCGTTTCAACTGTTCACGCGACCCTGACTGATCGCGCGCTTCAGTGAATCCAAGGAGGCTCTGTGGACATACTCCTGGCCGAATATGCAAGCGCAATGCTGCCCGATCTCGCGAAAGAGGGGCGAGCCATGCTCGACACGCTGAAAGGAGGTTTTCAACGTGCCGGACACGTCGTACACAGGCCGCACGTTCGCACGGGCGACGCTGACGCTTTCTGCAGCCAGGTACAACAGCTAGCACGATCATGCGACGCAGGCATGATCATCGCACCCGACAACATCTTGTACGATTTCACAGCGCTCGTGGAACGGCACACCACGAATCTCGGGTGTCCCGCGGAGGCGGTGAAGAGAGCGGCAGACAAGCTCAGCGCGTCTCGCGCGCTTTCGGAAGGATCGCTAACCGTTCCTGAAATAAACCCTTCGACAGGCCCCTACGTTCTGAAGCCACGCTACGGCTGCGGATCGGAAGCGGTCAGGGTCGTCGAAAAGTTCGAGACTAACTGTGTGGACGAGAACACGCTTGTTTCGAAGTTCGTGACGGGAGACCACATAAGCGTAAGCCTCGTCATTGGCAGGACCGCGCTTCCGCTTTCGATCAACAAGCAGCACCTTCGCATAGATGATGCGATTCATTACGTCGGGAACACGACGCCGTATGCAGTTCCTAACGCCAACCACGTCATCAATCAAGCGGTAAGAGCCGCAGAGCTGCTAGGGTGCGAAGGGTACGTCGGCGTCGACATTGTGCTTCAACCCGACGGCGTCGTTAACATCGTTGACGTGAATCCTCGTCCGACGACGGCCATCGTTAGTGTCGATAAGGTGATGGGCAACGTTGCCGATTTGATTTGCAAAGCGCGATTCGGGCAAGAGTTGCCAACGTGTTTGAAGCCTCACGGCACACACACCTTCCGAACCGCCTGCGGAACCACCTAGCCCTGTTTGAACACCCAAATGGCCCTAAGCGATACGATTGGAATCGACATCGGAGGAGCAAATACAAAAGTTGCCTCCGCCAGCGGGCAGGCGAGAAGCGTGTACCTACCACTGTGGCGGGACAACGACCTCACCGGCGAGTTGCGACGCATAAGAAATGAGTTTAAGCCGAAGCGCGTCGGCGTCGTGATCACAGGCGAGCTCACCGACGCGTTCCCGAGTAAGAAGGAAGGGATCTGCTCGATCGCGTCCTCAGTCGACTCAGTTTTCGCGAGGCCGTACTACCTGAACGTTCGCGGCCAATTTACGCGGCAGATCGCTGAGAGCGAGGCCTCCTTGTACGCCGCGTCAAACTGGGCGGCTTCAGCCGCATTTGTTTCACGGAGTGCCAGCAACTGCATATTCGTGGACTTGGGGAGCACGACGTGCGACGTGATCCCGATACGGGACGGGAAACCCGCGGCCACAACAACAGACTTTGAACGATTGCGTGAATGCGAGCTCATCTACACTGGAGCACTCAGAACGAATATCGCGACCATTTTGCGGCTCGTAACCCTCAACGGGAAGAAGTATCGGCTAGCTTCCGAACTGTTCGCGATTGCTGCAGACGCTCATCGCGTTCTCGGCAACATTAGCGCGGAGGATTACGCTTGCGACACGCCGGATGGTCAACCGCGTGATCTGGAGCACTGTTATCGAAGAATCGCCAGAATCCTGCTTTGTGACGTGGATGAGCTTGGCCACAAGAACGCGCACGACGTTGTCCAACAGGTAGAGCGCGCCCAGGTCGATGAGCTTGCTCAGGCCCTCGCTTTTCAAGCACGCAAACACGACGTAAACGCAGTCGTGGGTGCGGGTCTCGGAGAATTTTTGATAGCTAAAGCCGCTTCAAAAGTGAGGCTTGAGTGCAGCTTGCTCTCGCAACAGTACGGCAAAACCCTTTCAAAGGTTTTCCCGGCGTTTGCGGTGGCAAACCTGGTGCACGACGCGTTTCAGCAGTAATCGACGCATCGCCTCTAAACGCGCGACGAGGAAAAGCGTGCACGAAGGTTACAGACTGGTGCATCGGTAACCGAACATTTTTTTTGCTTGCGTGGCAGCGGCGACCCAATGTGCTCGCGCGTTTGCCGCCTCCACCACGTGTGACACACAAATGTGTTCACGCGGCCTTATACCGCTTTTTCGCGCAGGATGGAGTAGGAGGCAACAGACATGGTCACGAAGAATTCAGGGTGCTATTACGGGTTCCACTTTGGCTGCCTCAACGCCGGGCGCGACCCCAACTGCGACAGGTGCGCAGAACGCCTAACAAACGCGGTAAATTATGTGCTGCGCTCGGGCGTGAACGACATCGACACGCCGCGCACATTGACAGCGCTACACGCTGGCGGCGCTACAGAGACGCGCGAAGAAAAAATGGCGAGCACACATTTTGCGGGAATTCACAATGCATAGCGAGATCGCGAGTTACCGCACAGATAACAAGTCATGTGATATCGGTGCAGAACCCTGTACAAAACTGCTGGGCGAGTTCGGACTCGGCGAGAAGGAGGCACAGCTTTACGTGCACTTGCTCAAGTACGGACCGAAGCGTGCGGGCGATCTCGCACGATCCCTCAAGACGTACCGCCTGCACGTATATCGAAAACTTGCAAAGCTTGTCGATAAAACCATGGTGAGCGCAACGAGACAAAGCCCGTCTGTCTATGCAGCGGTGAACTTAGACGATGCGCTCAATGCCGTACTGCTCCCCCGTCAACGCGAGCTTCGCGTGATGAAGGAAATAAAGAGGGAGCTCACCGTGCTCGCGAATGGCACGCAATTCCTTGCCTCAGACGAAACCATCCCATCTAAGGCTCTCGCAGTCGACAAGGAACAAGCGCTTACAAAACTGCTGCGTGAGTTCGGGCTCGGTGAGAAGGAGGGACAGCTTTACGTGCACTTGCTCAAGTACGGACCGAAGCGTGCTGGCGACCTCGCGCGATCCCTCAAAACGTACCGGGAGGACGCTTATCGCCGATGCGTAAGATTGATTAACGCAGGTATGATCGTAAAAAGCGCGGAAGATTGTTCATGCTACTCGCCTATATATCTTGATGATGCGCTCGACGCCGCGCTCATATCCCGCCAGTGCGAGCTGCGTCGGTTGCAGAGGATCAAGCACGGCCTTGTGAGGGACCCAAACGGTGAGCTCAGTCGCGGAGCAGACAACGCCGACGAGTTTAAGATGCTGAAAACCGTCGGCGAACTTGTTGCTGCTATCTCGCAGCTCATCAACTCAGCAGAGGCGTCTGTCGTCTTCGCCGCCCATCCTCGATGCAACCTCATCACGATGGGAGGCTTCCTGAATCATCTTAAATATGCGGTGAGCCGCGGCGTGCATGTCCGAGGCGTGCTCGATATCTCGCTCCAGAACCTTTCTACGGGACGCGAGCATCTAGAAGGTGGCATTGAACTGCGGCATTCAAACCTGTACCGCGGAATGACGCTGGCAGTGGCCGACGGCAAGCGAAGCGTCAGCCTCATTCACGACGCTCTGAAGGCCGCCCTTTCGCTCGACGAAAATGTTGCTGCGCTTTGGAGCAATAGCGTTACGCAAGCGAAATTCCTTACGAGCGCGTTTGAGATGGCTTGGGGGCAGGCGTCTGGCGCAGACGAGCGCATAAACCAGCTGCTGCCAAGGGTGCCACCGGCCATTAGAGTCCGTCGCAACCTCGAACCAAGGCTTCAGTTTGACATAGATACCGCAGCTGAGTTCTTTCAGCCAAAAATGAATCCTGAAGCGCTGGTGGCCGGGCCTTCGTCAACCACTGTGGTAAGGGTTCCGTCTAAAACAAACCGGCGATTGTTACCTACCCGCGACCTCGCACAACAGAGTGCCAACCGAGTATGAACAAAAGCACTCAGACCCGCGCACTGAGCTTCTTCTTTCTTTTTTGCCACTTGGGACTCATTCTACAGAAAACATAACACCTGTGTACCAGCATTGGAGAACTAACAGGTTCCTGCCGGCTGACGAGCGCATCCAAGCGATGATAACCCTAGCGATGCACCAAGGGCACAGCTTTATAGCTCGAGGACGTTATCTGATGATAATGGGCGAGAGAATCATTATTGAAAGTGTCAAGGACGCGTTAGCCGTCGCTTCGACTATCGTAGAATCTGCGGAGGAGGAAGTCGCGTGGCTTCTCCAACCTGCTCTTTTGGTCTTCTGCTTTCAATTTGGGATAACAAATAAGTCCAAAATGCTGATAGAAAAAGGCGGACATGTTCGGGGGATCACCAAGGTTTCAGGGACCTACCTTGATCCCGTGCGCAAACTCTTGGACAACGGCGAAGAAGTGCGCCACATCGATCAGTACCAGGGAGCATTCATGCTTGTCGGAGACAAAAAAGAAAGTATCAGTTCGATAAACGTGAATATCGAGGATCCGTCGCTTGACGATCCGATAGTGGCGTTCTGGACTGATGATAAAGCATACGCTGATTTTCTCATCGCCACGTTTGATGCTGCGTGGGGCGAAGCAGTCGATGCAGAAAAGCGGCTACAAGTACTGTAGAACGCACGCGTTTCATTTGTTTAACCCGGCATTTGCCGCCAAGACGCTTCTAAATCTGAGCAACTGGGGTGCTTATCTAACATCTGCCGCGGAATTGTTGTGACATATCAGAGCTTTTAGAGCCTAGACCTCCGCAGGCATAACTGGGTCACACTCAGGAAAATGCGGCAAGGCTTACTTTTCAGAGGCTTGTTTAGTCGCCGGCCTAGAACGTGAAGTAAACCTTGTCACGCGGCTTTATAAACCTCGGATTCTTTGTTGCGTTAATGACAAGCGGGACAATAATTGAAAGCGTTAAAGACGCTATCGCTGTGGCTTCAACTATTATAGAATCTACAGAGATGGAAGTTTCCTGGCTCGTCCCTGCCCCTCTGTTGGTGTTCGCCGCTCGTTTCAGCCTTCTTGAAAAATCCAGAGTGCTGATACAAAAAGGAGGACGCGCACGAGGAATCACAGAGATCTCACCGCCCTACGTCGAAGTGGTACGCGAACTCATCGACATTGGCACAGGCGTCCGCCACGTGGAACAGTACACTGGAGCGTTTATGGTCGTAGGAGACAGCAGGCAAAGCATCAGTACGATTGGCGTTAATGTCGCAGATCACTCGCTTGACGGCAAGATTATCGCGTTCTGGAGTGCGGACCCTGACTACGCCGCATACCTCCTGTCAAGCTTTGATAGAACCTGGGCAGAAGCTACTGATGCGCAAGAACGGATACAAGAGCTTGGTGAAAGTGGCCCCTCGCATCTCTAAGGCGCCGAGTTAAAAACGCGCCTAGCTCAAATCTAGCTACGGATGAAAGACGTATTTCCGGCTAAGATTCAACTATCGACTCTTCTTTTTGCGTAACCCGAAAAGCGCAGAACACTAAGCTACTAGCATCGCGCCCAATATCAAGGTATCACCACGCTTCCGCTGATATGCCTGAATCGCACGTAGTAAGTTGTGCTTCGAGCAGAGTGGCCAACCGCGCAAGAGGTTGTCGATCTAATAGTTACTCTCGCAGCATTGCACAGAAAAGGCTGTGGGCCAAGTATACTCAGCACAATGGACGCAGAGCGTAAGGCGCGCTACCTGGAACGGTCAGATACCTATTTAACAAAACACGGCAACGTGGCACAATCGAACAAGGCAACTTTTATCTATGGCCTCCTCCATCTCGTCATGATGGAAGACGAAGCGGAATTTACCACTCGTCTTATAAGCTTTGGGCTTAACGAAAAGGAGGCACAACTTTACCTCCATCTGCTGAGGTACGGACCGAAGACTCCTTCTCCACTCGCAAAGTCGCTGAAGACGTACCGTGAGGACGTACACCGCACGCTCACTAGTCTCATCGAAAAGGGCATGGTGCGCCCCTCGCTTGATTCACCAACAATATACGCAGCGGTGGAGCTCGACGCCGCGCTCAACGCCGCAGTGAAGCAGCAGGAGAGCGAACTGCGCGAGATGGAAGCGCGAAAGCGGGAGCTGCAGGAGCTTGCAATACAAGAGCGGTTTCGCCCCTCCGACGAAGTAACGACTTTCAAAATCATCAAAAGCATAAAGGAACTCGTCGGTCTCTCTACACCCCTCGCTGCCGCAGCCAAGAATGAAATCATTTTAGTAACTCCTGAAGAAATAATCACCATCGCTTCGCTGTTCGGCATATTGGAGGAAGTAAAGAGCCTCATAGGGCGCGGAGGGAGCTTCAGAATGCTGACCGATGTGTCGTACGGCGGAATTGAATCCACTAAAGAAGCACTGGACATTGGCGAGGACGTACGCCACTTAGACAGCTATCAAGGGGTGTATTTCGCCGTAGTGGACAGAAAAGTCTGTTTGCACGGTATTAACATGGATATCAAGCATATCTCGCTTAGTCAACCCCTTGCTATACTCTACGCCGATGACCCTACCTACGCTGAATATCTGATCGCCACTTTTGAAATGCTGTGGCAACAGGCAGTTCCTGCGGCACAGCGAATTGAGGAACTACAAAAACAAGGCCCACCGCAAGGTTGACTGAACCAGCTTTGAAGCACCTTTTAAGATTAAGTTACTGATCGTTTTTTAGCGCGTGTAAGTAATAGCACCCAATCTCCCTTCGCACGCTTGTTGGCATCAGCAGTACCATCGGGAGATGTTTTACGACGTCAAACGCAAGGACTTTGTTGATAGCTCTCGCAACAGCGGGGTGATTAAAGTAGTGGCGGGCCTTGGATTCCTGCACTTCCAAGGACGGAAGAACATACGTCGTTAGATCCTGAGCCATAACGATTGAGAACTCCTTTCGCATCTCGGCCTCGACTTTGTCCAAGCGCTCGAACGTTTCAAGAGCACAACCTCTAAAAATAAGTTGCCACAGCAATTCCTCTGAAGGACTCAACGGGCTGGCGCGATTTCTCGTGTAGGCGTCGAAAACAATGAAAACGCCGCCCTCTTTAAGCTTTCTTTTCACCTCGCGCAGGACGTGTAGCTTATTGGTAGAATAGCACAAAGCCTCAATAACGAAGATAATATCGAGTGAATTGTCCTCAAATCGGCTTAGGTCGTGATAATCGCTATAGCAGAAGTGCAGGTTTGGTATCTTCGTATAACGTGCCAAAGGCTTGTTTGCTATGTCAAGGGCTTTAAATGTGACGTCGGGGTTGCGCCTCGCAAGGAACGCGCTGTTGGGGCCCAGCCCGTACGCCAGTTCTAAAACGTTTCGAGCGTCATTATCGATGATATATCGCTCAATCATTCGTGCTTGTTGCCTAAAATCCTCCCTCTTGCTTTTCCCGTCGTAGCTAATCCCGCAGTGAATGAATCCGTCCCAGTTGAAACCGAGCCGGTACGAGAGTTTGTTCAGCAGAAAATAGTTGATGACTTGCTTCTTGTCGCGTGGCGCTTCAATAATGCGAGATGTGTCGAATATTTTGCGAATCTGCTCGAGGTATAGCTCAAGATTGTCATTTTGTTCGGCGGCGTGCTTGCCTACTGAGGGACCTATAACGTATTCAGTGGAGTCTCGTGCCATTTCAATGCAACCCCCACGCAGCGACCAAGAGCGCGTAAACGACGCTGACGGTTGCTACGAGATAAGGAAAAGACGAATTGAACGTCCTCAACCGCTTTCGCACATTTGCAGGATCTGGTGCTCTGAACAGGGATAAAGCTGTAAAGAGCCCGATGCCTCCCCACAGTGCAATAGCAAAGAGGTAAGCGATACCGGCGGCCCCCAAAAGATAAGGAAAAGGTGATGTCGCGACCGAGAGGAGTAGAAAAAGCGCACCAGCAATTGCTGCTGCGTGCGCCGCGCTCTAATGTAAGTGTTGGGTACCCTCCCTTCAAATCTCCTTCTATAGTTAACACATCCCTCAGCCGAGTTCCATTCCTTTTTTTGGCGCCTATCTCTCTGATGTACGCGTCACCTATTCGTGCGTGCTTCTTGTGATTGTCTCTTGTATTTCCTGCCGTAATTGACTCGGTAGTGAAAAAACGTGTCCCAGCTGTAAAGAGAAACAGCGTAAGTCTGTTTATGATGCAGTAGTAAATGACCTGCGACTTTTCTTTACGCCTATTGAGGATAATGCCTATGTCAAATACGTTCCTCGTCTGATCAAGACGTGACTCCAGATTGTCTGCGTGGTCAGCTACCTGAGACGCCATTTTACACCAGCTAGACTGTATGATTTTTCTTCAGACACTGTAATGCACTCCCCAGACGGCGAAGGGAAGTATGTACGCAACGCCAGCGAGCCCTGCAGCATACGGAAAGTACTTCGTGAAGATCTTGAGTTGGGCTGTCACATTTTCGATGTTTGGTGCTCTCAAGAGGGTGCGAGCCGTAACGAAGACGAAGCAGCCCCAAACAGCAATAGGAAACAAATAGGCAACACTGACAGCCCCAACAAGAAACGGCAATGGCGACGTTATTGCAGAGAGAAGGAGGAAAAGAGCGCCGACAATCGCTGCCACGCGTATCCCTCGCTTTGCCGCAAGGGTGGGATATCCAACTTTTCGGTCCCCATCTAAGGTCAAAACGTCTTTGAGAACGTTTAAACCGATAGCAGCTCCGGCGATCAAACCTACGAACGAGAGCGACGTGACATTGATTGTATGAAATACGACCGCGCCCGAGAAGAGAACAATCGTTGCTCCTAGATATCCCATAACCAAGTTGCTCACGAACCCAGAGAATCGCTTTATGGCACGCGCGTACAGAACGAACAGTCCAACATTTACGAGCACAATGCCAAAAGCAAAGACGTTAATCGTAAATGAGACCCCAATTGCAACAAAGAACGCTACAGCAGAAAACCCCGCGGCGTGAGCAGCAGAGATGTGCTTCGAGGGGATAGGCCTTTCAGGATGCGTGAGCGCGTCTGAATCCCGATCGTAGTAATCGTTTATGGCCGCGCTTCCTGCAGTTACCAGCGCTACGGTAATGACCCCCACACCAACAAGCCCAAGCTCGTGGAAGCCTTTTTGGAACGTGACGACAAAAAGGATGCATAGAAGGGCGAGCATGAGCACATAAGGCAGCCGCACGAGGGTGCCGTAGGCTCGCACTTCCTGACTGAGGTGCATATTTCGCAAGTGGATCTAGAAATATTACTATAAGTAGATTCTTATCTGGCACTAGCTGCAGCGGTTATCGATTGCCCACATGGGCCTTCGTTAAGCACAATGCTGAAAAATGAGAACTACGCGGCTTAAAAACAGCGCCGCACCGCTTACACTCAAAAAGATTTGAGTTCGCTAGCTTTGTGCATTAGCAGCGCTTTTTCGAGCTGAATGCGGCACGCGGCACCGCGATCAGGTTCCGCTCTACAGTTCAGAGAGGGTGTGGCATAAGCTTTTTGTCACACTTTCGCACACAAAGCCTGCCTCACGCGGCCTTAAGAAACTTTCTTGCGCAGTCTAGTTTGGAGGTGACCGTGATGGCAAATAGGGAACTAACGAAACTCGAAAGCAACATCGCCGTTATCGAACAGACGCTTCGCGCCATAATTGAGATGGATCCCACGGTGACGGAGATCCTTGCGGAGAGCCCCAGCAACAGAGTGCCACCCCAACAGCCAAACCAAGAACACGATGTGTGCTACTATGGACTCCGCGTACGGCTGTCCTAACGCAACGCTTCCCGATTGCCGAACGTGCGCAGATCGCTTGACCCGCGCCGTTGACCGGCTCGCGGGTTCGATGGCAGCCAACGACGGTGAAGCAGACCAGAGCGGAAGCACGGCTTTGGGCGATGATGCCTCTGAGCATTCTTCATATCTGAGCGACACGCTGATCAGTTATTCGAAAGAGCGCAGCTGAACTTCCACGTGCGGTGGCCGCATGTAACTTACCCATGCTACGTGCTAAACTTGCTGGTGGGACAGCAGACTTTGGCGGAGCCCCTGGCGCTTATACCTGGCCGAGACAAGAGCAGCTCAGCTAGCGGGCGAGGTAACATTATCGCGGCTCGAGAATCCGAATACGCTGATTTAGCGACACGCGTGTGCTAGTCATCTTAACATCAATCACCTCGTCTCGAGGAACAACGCTCAGCGTCGACAACTTTTTTGATTGGAACAACATCCCTACTGTCAACCCGCGAAAATGTAGGCTCGCACGCATTGATGCTACGATCGTCGATTTATCAAGCGTGGAGCCACGCAGCTTCGATCACCGCGGCCTGCCCAAGAATCACGCGTCGCGACGAGTGACGTGGCTGCCGTGACGTGACGCTTGTAACGTCGCTGTGGTACCTTTGACACGAAATACACGCGAGCAGGAAAGCAAAACGCGGGTCAAGCGCCGCGATGAATTGCAGAAGGGAGGTAAACGTATGTCAACTGGTATTGTGCTCGGCGGCGGGGGAACCCTCGGCGATTTCCAAGTCGGAGCACTCAAGTATCTGTATGAAAAGGGCGTTTTGCCAGATATTAAGTGCGTTTGTGGCACGTCAATCGGTGCCATCAACGCGGCGATCGTTGCTACTGGTGAGGACTGCGACGAGAAGCTGGAAAGCTACTGGTTTAAGGACGTCAAGACTCGGGTCGAGCTGATTCCGCAGCACGAATGGTCCGAAGACTTAGCCCCATTACTAAACACCGTCATCGACGGTGCAGTAGGTTCGTGGGTTTGCACGATGGGGGGCCTCTTGCAGGAAACAAGCCTCCAGCTATTCGGGGACGTTTCGAGCGCCTTCAAAGATTTTGAAGAGATGGCCAAGATCGCTAAAGGTAACCGCTCGCTCTACACGGCCGACCGCCTTGAGAAAAAGATGAGGGAGGAGGTTGAAGATCTAGACAAAGCCCTTACGTCAGAAATAGCCTTCCGTCTTTACGCTACAGATCTTAAGACAGGAGCGTACACCTGCTTCTATAATAAGTCGTGCGACACCGATCGCGACAAAGACAACAAGGGCGATAAAGTAAACGTACTGTGTGAATCACGAGAGAAGCTCATTAAGGCCGCCCTAGCATCAGCAGCAGTCCCGGCGATATTTCCCCCCGTCGAGGTGGACGGCAGCTGGTATATTGATGGCTCTGCTCGGGAAGTCGTCCCCATCCGAGGAGCGATAGACTGTGGCGCCGACACGATCTTTGCCATTCTTTGTTTCCCGCGCCTCACTCGAGACCGAGAAGATTCGGTTGTAGATCACCCCACGCAGGACTGGACCACGAGTAGTCTGTTTGACATACGGACGGAAGACTTTAGCACGAACTGCATGGACTGGAGCACGAGCGGTGATCGTGACCTCCTCGACATAGCAAATCGGGCGGCAGCGATTGTTCTTGACGAAATCACCAACCGCGATCTGGCAGAGGCGCAGCAAAGCGAGCGACCTGTAGAACTTACCGTCATTGATCCCTTCATTCCCGTTCATGGGCTTGCCGAGCTGAATATCGGCCTCATTAAGATCAATATGGACCAAGGCTTTATGCGGGCTTTCGACGAGGTCGGCGCTCCCAAAACGCGACGCACGCGATGCAGACAACTGACAAAAGAGATCACATCACAACGCGTAGCGATCTGGAGAAACGAACATGCGCTCATCAAGCAATGGGCAGAATCAACGGAGCAATTGCCGCTGGAAGGCACCCGACTGGTGCATATGTTTCATCTAACGCCTATCCTTCGGCTTTTGGATGACAGAGACGTGGTTGACACAAATATTCTACGCACAATCCGCCAGCAAAAAAGAGATCTAAAGCCCTTTATTAAGGAGCGTTTGAAAATCGCTGACAGTCGCGACTCATTTCCTGATGATTATAAAGACCTGTATCTGCAGTGGGAACGTCACGACCTGAGCCATGAAATGAAGAACATACCGCTTCCGTCGACTCCGTGGGATCGCCTCGACCTTGGCCACTTGGGTGCCGCAGTCATCCCAGAAGAAAAGCCGCCGTAGCCGCTCGCAAATGACTCTGACGTGCTGGGATTCTGAAGTCGCGTGAAGAGGTCGCTGAAACAACTAAGGCAGCAGCCCAACGATCGATCTCGATTTGATCGCGTGAGCTTTTCCGCAAGGCTTGCCGACGACATTTCAAGCGGTTTTTCACGCGTCCGATTAACCTCGCCTCCCAAGCTCAGGATGATCTTTGCACAGCGCCTTTTTCAGAAAAAACTGTTAAGAATCCTATCACATCAAAAGTCTCTTATATAGACCCTTTCGATCTTTTGTGCTGGGGCCCTCACAAAACAGCTATCGCCTTTGCTGCAAAAAAGAGATGTAGTCGCAGCAAGACCCCTGTCGGTCGGGATGCGCGAGCGGAACAGCATGACGCACACCGTGCTCAAAGTCGGAGGGAGCTTAATTGAGGTCGCCTCGAACTTGATTGCCTGCCTGAGTGCTGCTCACGTGGACGCGCTCGTGGTGCCAGGCGGTGGACCATTTGCACAGACTGTCCGGCGCTATGGAGACCGCGTCGATGATGCGACTGCTCATTGGATGGCCATTTTAGCAATGAATCAATATGGCTTCTACCTGGGCACGTCCGGAGCGACATTGGTTGAAGATCTGGGTGCGCTTGTGCCGGGGATTTGCATTCTGTTGCCGTTCAAAATTATGTATGAGCGTGATCCGTTGCCACACTCGTGGGAGGCTACTAGCGACTCCATCGCGTGTTGGGTTGCCTACGAACTTCACGCCGATCTCGTCATAGCAACCGATGTCGACGGAATTTTCTCAGCGAAAGGGATGACTTCGCGCATCGCTGCCAACGAGCTTACATCGCAAACGTGCGTCGATGCGTTCCTCCCTCAGCTTTTAGAAAAGTACAGCTTGAATTGCACCATTGTAAACGGTCGCCACTTTGAACGCGTCATCGCGGCTATCCAGCGACGCAGTACGATCGGTACGACGATCATTGGACGAAAATAGTTTATAAAGGCGTCGCAGTACTGTAAAAGTAGCCAACACGAGCAAGGTTCACTCATCATTGAACCGCGCAAAGAGAAGTGAAAGAATGGAGAAGATGTACATATCATGCGGGACTCGAATAACAAGGGTTAACGCCACAGCGTACCCGTGCCCCTCGTGCGGCGAGATAATCGCGCGATGCAAGAGGTGCAAGAAGTTGAGCAATCCGTACCGGTGTTCATGTGGTTTTGGAGGCCCTTAGATGGGAGAAGTAGCCGCACAGATAAAGATAATGCCCAACGGCCCCGACGCTGACCTTAAGGACCTAAGGACTCGAATTGAATCCCAGGTCGCCCATTACGGACGCATCCACAGCTGCGAAGTGCAGCCGATAGCGTTTGGGCTTAAAGCGCTGCTGATCACCGTCATCGTTGAGGACAAAGAGGGCGGAACTGAAGCGGTCGAAGCGTCCCTGTCGGCAATCGACGAGGTAGAAAGCGTTCAAGTCGTAGCGGTAACCCGAATGCTGTGACGCCGTCGGTACTGCGTACGCGAGAATGCACCGACCGGGATTCGAACCCGGGTTGTGGGCTTTCTTCACGCGTTGGAAGGCCCAAGTCATAGCCACTAGACCATCGGTGCGCGACGCAAAACTACTTTAACAGAACGTATATTAATGCTTTGCACGGCGTGCTTAGAAAATGTCCCGACGACGAAAAAAGAAAGAGATTATCAACGACATCGTTTCGCAGCGCATAGACCGCTTGTTCGAAGCGGCCGCCACAGAGTTTCCGGCGCACGCGCAGCGAAGCGATCGCTATGTCGAGCTTGTTCGGCGACTGGCAACCAGGTACCGGGTGCCACTCGGAAAAAAGAAGATGCGTTTTTGCAGAAGCTGTGGGACGTATTTCGTCTACGGAGCGAACGCACGCGTGCGCATAAAAGACAAACGTACCGTTATAACGTGCTTAAAGTGCGGTGACCTGAGGCGCTATTGAACCGCAATCCAAAACACACATGATCAAAAGTGACATGCAAAAACTTAAGGCACTCTCAGCAGAGCTTATACCGACCCTCTGGATCGGCAAGAACGGCGCAAACGATTCGATCGTACTCGAACTGCGACGTCAACTCAAGCTGCAGAAGATGGTCAAAGTAAAGATGCTTAAGGCCGCCTTGTTCGAATCAAGTCGGGAAGAGATCGCGCACGAACTCGAGCACACCTCGGGTGCACGATTGGTCGATTTGAAAGGTGCCACCGCTGTGTATCTTTCGCCGTACCGCATCAAAAAAACGGCTCAAAACGACATCGCACATCAGAGAAAAGGATATAAGTAAAAAAAACGTAAAGACGCTTGATTCCAGTAGAGAAGTCCAATTAGGAGATTAAATGACGACGCTGTACGATGTTCCTGCAAATAAACTGATCGAACTTACTGCAACGAAGCTGAAGAGCGACGAACGATTAGCCCCCCCAGAATGGTCGTCGTGGGTAAAGACGGGGGTGCACAGGGAGCACCCGCCGCAGAACGATGACTGGTGGTATGTCCGCTGCGCCGCGCTGATGCGACGCATCGCGATGGACGGCCCCGTTGGCACGCAACGACTCCGCTCAGTCTACGGGGGAAAAACCGACAACTCGTCAGCACCCGCGCGGTTTGTCAAAGGGAGCGGCTCAATAATTCGAAAAGCGATGCAACAGCTTGAGAGCGCGGGGTTCGTTAAGACTACCCCAAAAGGTCGCGAGATCTCGTCACAAGGCAGATCGTTCCTCGACAACAATGCGTATGAGCTCGCACAAAGCGCATAGGCCACCCGGAGTGTGAGGATTATGGATGATGACCTTGAACAAATACGGAGGCGACGCCTTGAACAACTCCAAGCCCAGCAGAGCGGAATGCAAGGGCCGTCTACGGAAGAGGTAGAACAGGCACAGGCGCGGAAAAGCGCCTTGCTGCGACAGGTACTCACCCCCGAAGGTCGGGAACGGCTGAACAGCATTCGACTGACGCGTCCCGACTTTGCCGACTCAGTGGAGTCGCAGCTACTCGCCTTGTACCAAAGTGGCAGGCTCACGGGAACGATAACTGACGAACAGCTTAAGCAACTCCTTAAACAAATTGCCCCCAAGAAGCAGAACATACGCATCACGCGCAGATGAAGGTCGGCATTTTGTTCAGCGGCGGCAAGGATAGCGCGCTCGCAGCTATTCTCCTCAGCCCTTTTGCGCAAATTGAGCTCGCTACGGTATCTTTCGGAATTGTACCAAATGACGCCGCGTCAGTGGCGCGCGTACTCGGTTTTCCCCACGTGATAATCGGCCTTGAGGCGGCCCTCGCAACGGCCACCGTCGACGCGATGATCGAGGACGGATACCCCAACAGAGGCATCAACCACCTGCACAAAACGGCGCTCGAACGCGCCGCCGCACGTTATCAGGTAGTCGCCGACGGCACGCGCCGAGACGACAAGGCGCCGCTCCTGAACGTGCGTGAGGCTCGAAGTTTGGAAGATCGCTCAGGGATCGACTACGTGCGGCCGCTCCTCGGCTACGGGCGAAGGGCGATCGACGCACTTGCCGACGCGCACCTCGAGGTCACGTACGGGGAGTGCATCTCGTTTGACTACGAGGTCGAATTGCGTAGAGTTATGGAGAGTTCGTACGGCTCCGAGGCCGTGCAGGCCGTTTTCCCTCAAGAACACATCCAGTCAAGGGTCACAGGACGAAAAAGCGTGGTTTTTTGAGCCGTATTGGCGTAAACAATTATTAACGATGAAATGTAATAGGCTACTCTGATCGCGAGGACGTTTGAAAATGCCGAGCAATCCACCGAGATCCGCAACAGAGGAACTGTAATGAGCAAAGTAACTAAGGGGAAAAAGAAGCGACTCGCAAAAGCCACAAGTCAAAATAGGCGCGTGCCGGCTTGGGTTACAGTACGTTCAAACCGCAACGTGACGACCCATCCAAAAAGGCGGCACTGGAGACGCGGTCATCTCAAGGTGTGATCAGTCATGGCGAAAGACACGAAGGTGGAAGAAGAACGGGTGTATACCATACCACTGCGAGCGGTGAAACATACGCCCAGGTGGAGACGCAGCAAAAAGGCGATGTCGGAAATTCGTCAGTACCTCGCCCACCATTTGAGCGCCGAAGAAGATAAAGTCAAGCTTGATCCCTCGATCAACAAAAAAGTCTGGGAGAGAGGTTCGAGCAATCCGCCGAATAAGATCATCGTCCGGGCGATGAAGTTCGACGATGGTGTCGTCGAGGCAGAACTCGCGACCGAATCGTGATGTTCGTCTTCGCAAAAAGAAACCCACCTCTAGAGGATCCACCGTGGTCAAGCGCATCTCGATAGACGGAAGCGCCGTGCTCGGCGTCTTTGCTGCGTGTACCGAAGAGTTCTTGCTTAGTGCACCAGCGCCTACCGAGGAGGAGCAACTCAACTTCCTGCAGGAGCTGGACGTGACCTCCGTCCCTCTCCTCATAGGCTCGAGCGCGGTCGTCGGATCGCTCGTCGCTGGAAACTCGAACGGATTTGTCGTTTCAAATAACGCGCTCAGGCACGAGATCGCACAGCTCAAGGCGAGTTGCGGAGGATTGCCTGTGCGAAAGCTCCCCGGCAGGATCAATGCCGCTGGGAACGTCATCCTCGCAAACGATACCGCGGCGCTGATCCATCCCAACCTAATCGCTCGAGCCGAACGAGTCATTTCTGAGGCCTTAGGAGTGGACGTGCAGCGCGGAACGGTCGCCGAACTGAAGACGGTGGGAATGGCTGCGTGCGCAACGAACAAAGGCGTTTTGGCGCATCCAAAAGCGACAGAGGGAGAGCTTTCGAAGCTGGACGACACCTTCAGCGTTCCCGTCAACATCGGCACCGTGAACTATGGATCACCGCTCGTGGGATCTTCACTTCTTGCAAACACTAAGGGCTACGTCGTAGGCCTAGAGACGACAGGAATAGAGCTCGGGCGGATAGAGGACTCGTTAGGGTTTCTGTAGCCTTTAGACCGTCACAAACGCCGTGCTCGTCAGTTTGGATAGCTATTTAACAGATAACCTCGCGAATAACTCAATGATCGAGGATCCTCGGCAGTGAGGACGTCGACCTCATGTGCGCACGCCCAATGCGCTTATCACACGCTGATTAACGGATGGTGTAACTGTGGAAAGCAAAACCTTTCAAATAATGGGTTCCTTTAAAGCAGGACGTTCGTGGGAACGATTCACAAAAAAACTCTCGAGCAACAACGAGAAAAATGCAGCCGAAAAGCTCTACTCACTCATCGGCAGTGAGCATGGCCTAAAGCGGAAAATGATTCGAATTGAATCCATCGAAGCGGAAGAAGTGTGATAGCATGGCTAGCGAGCAAGAAGTGCGCGTGTTGATCGCCCAACTCCAACAAGCAGAGGCAGAGGCGCGTGCGTACGAGCAACAAATGGAGGTCATCAGCTTCACCATCAACGAGATAGAAAACGCGATCACGGCTGTTGAAGCTCTTTCCAAGCCAAAGGTCGGCAAAGAAACGCTTATACCGATCGGGGCAAGCTCGTTCGTTTATGGCAGCATTCCTCAAACGAAAAGGGTTATCATCGGACTCGGCGCGGACGTCTCTGCTGAGGTGGACGTCACTCATGCTGTTTCGTACCTCAACGACCGAAAGAAAAAACTAACGGACATGCAAGGACAATTCGCTGCTCGACTGAATCAGATCGGCTCACAGATCTACGCGCTCCAAGCGAAATTACAGGAGTACCAATCGCAGTCACAGGCGGCACGCTAGATGTTTGAAGGCCTGCGGCAAAAACTCAATCAGTTCAAGAAGACTGTCGCTAACAAAGAGCACGAGCTTGATGACGCAGAGGTCGAGGCCTCTTCAAATGATGCAGCACGTCTAGCCGAAGGTCCACAAGAAACCGCAGGCGAGACATATACACCTCCCGCTGTTCACGATGACGAAGCAGTCGGACTCTCTCAATCAGCTGAATCAGCGACGCAGCGCGAAGTGCCAGGAGAGGCCACAAGAACCACAAGCGGCAGATCCCTGTTTGAGAGAGAAATAAAGGAAAAAGACCTAGAAGAGCCCCTATGGGATCTTGAGATTGCCCTCCTGGAAAGCGATGTGGCAATGTCAGTCTCTGAAGAGATCGTTGACACGGTAAAAAAAGAGCTGATTGGCACCAAGCGCAAGTGGCGTCAGGACGTCGGGGCACTGGTCGAGCAGGCGTTGCGCGACGGAATTTTAAAAGTGCTCGACGTGAACAGCCTTGATTTCGACGAACTTGTCAAAAAAGCACCAAAACCTGTGACCATCGTGTTTACCGGCATCAATGGCACAGGTAAGACTACAACCATTGCAAAACTGGCATACCGCCTCAAAAATCAGGGGTATGCAGTTGTGCTCGCGGCAGGGGACACGTACAGGGCCGGCGCGCTTGAACAGATTGAGCGGCACGCCGATAACCTGGGAGTGAAGCTCATCAAGCACCAGCAGGGTGCGGACCCCGCTGCTGTTATCTATGACGCGGTGCAGTATGCGCGCGCGAAACACAAGGACGTGGTGCTTGCAGATACCGCCGGGCGAATCCACACCAATGTTAACCTCATGAATCAACTGAAGAAAATTGAGCGAGTGATTGACGCGGATCTTGTAGTTTTTGTCGACGAAGCCCTCGCGGGCAATGACGCGGTAGAACGTGCGCTGCAGTTCAATACCGCAATGGCTATCGATGGATCAATTCTCACCAAAGTGGATGCCGATTCGAAAGGAGGGACAGCCATCTCAATAGCGCACGCTACGAACAAGCCAATCCTCTTTTTAGGACTCGGACAAAAATACGACGACATTGTCAAGTTCAACCCCCAGTGGCTTCTGAACAGACTGTTCGGCGAGGCAGAGACGTAAATGGTAATGGAAAACCTCGGCAGCTCACTTCGTGATACGCTAAAGAAGATAGCGCGAGCAAATCGCATCGACGAAAAAACGCTCAACGAAGTCGTCAAAGACATTCAGCGGGCGCTCCTCAGCGCCGACGTCAACGTCGCTCTGGTGCAACAGCTGTCGAAACGCATCAAAGACCGGGCGTTAAAAGAAGAGCTCTCCGGGAAGCTGAATCCGCGTCAGCACGTCATCAACATAGTGTATCAAGAGCTTGTCGCGCTGCTCGGTGAGCCAATCTCAGTGCCCCTCACCCGTCATACAGTAATTATGGTCGGCCTCCAAGGCAGCGGCAAAACCACAACTACAGCGAAGCTCGCACGATTTTTTCAGAAAAAAGGTCTAAAAGCCGCGGTCATCTGCGCGGACACCTACCGCCCTGGCGCGTACGATCAGCTTTCGCAGCTCTGCGAGCGAATTGGCGTCGCTTTCTACGGCGAATCGGAGAGCAGCGACGCGGTCGAGATCACGACCCGGGGCTTAGCCGAACTGAAACGCTATGACGTCATACTTGTCGACACCGCGGGCCGCCACGCACTCGAAACGGACTTGGTTCTCGAGATGGAGGCAATCAACGAAACGTCGAAAGCGGACCAACGCTTTCTGGTGCTCGACTCTGGCATCGGTCAGCAAGCGAGCGAACAAGCGAAAGCGTTCAACGAAGCAATCGGCTTAACGGGCGTTATTGTGACGAAGCTCGACGGGACTGCGAAAGGCGGCGGAGCGCTCTCTGCGGTGGCCGAGGTCGGAACGGGCATCGCGTTTATCGGCATGGGCGAAACCATTGACGACCTCGAGAAGTTCGAACCAGACCGATTCATCTCTCGACTGCTCGGCATGGGCGACATGAAAACCCTCGTCGAGATGATCGAAGAAGAACCCCCCATCGAGATGGAAGAAGCAGAGGCGATGCTCAAAGGCGAGTTTACGCTCAAAGACATGTACAAACAAATGGATGCGATACGCAAGATGGGCCCTCTGACCAAAATCGTTCAAATGCTTCCGCTCGGATCACTCGGCGTCGACATCCCCAACGGGGCGCTTCAATCAACGAAAGAAACCCTAGAACGTTTCAAAGTCGTGATGGACTCAATGACTGACGAAGAGCTCGAGCATCCACGGATAATTCGAAGTTCACGAATAAAGCGGATCGCGCGCGGTTCAGGAGTCACTTCTGACTACGTGCGCGAGCTCTTGAAATATCACAAAGCGATGCAGCGGGCGATGAAAGGTGTCCGTTCTCAAAAAGAGATGCAAAAGTTCTTGAGAAAACAAGGCGTCAAGTGAACGCTGCACAGACGTGCGCGATCTTAGAGGATTTCGAGTAATTCAGCTTTTCGTTTTTCGTACGCTTGGCTAGTAATGAATCCCTTTTCACGCAAGACGTCGAGCTTCTCTATTTGCTCGATTATGTCCTCCTTCATGCTCTGACGCTTCGTCTCCTCGGCCATCGTTTTTCGGATTGCCTTTATGGATGATAAACCTTATGTATTGTTACACCTAATAATATAGATTCTAAGTCTCGTCCTTCGAATAAGACTGCCATCCAAAAGGACGCGCCAAAATCTTGGCAAAAAGTAGCACTTTGGGCAAGCCGCCGGAGGGATTTGAACCCTCGATCTGCTGATAATTCTTTGAGCAGTGCTCAAATACGAATCAGCCGCTATGCCGAGCTTAGCCACGGCGGCCAAGCTTACTATGTTTAGACGTATATAAATGCTTTACATCAGCGTCGCAGGCACTTCCATGTCGGCCGCAGCTTCAGATCCCGGTGGTTGCTAATAGACGCTCTTCGTACAACACTTAGCCTGTTGTTACCTTTTATCAGGAATAAGCGTCATAGAGAGTTGCAAAGACGCGAACAACGAGAGAAGACCGGAGTGCTAGCGGATAGATCATGACGAATGAAGCTGACGAGATGCAGAGACTCGACGCAATCCTCGTCCGCTACGGCGAGATCGGAATCAAGAGCGACAGAGTCAGGAGTCGATACGAGCGCACGCTCGTAAAGAATATAGAAAGAATGCTCCGCTTTTGTGCGATCTCATATGATGCCGTTGTCAGGGATTTCGGCCGCATCTTTGTCAAGACACGTGATTCGGCAGCAGCTCCGGCAGTTGCAAGCGTTTTTGGAGTCGTTTCAACCAGCCCTGTCCAAACAAGCGTAGCAACTCTGGATGCCATGCAGTCAGCTGCCGTGCGAATTGTTTCACCGTTGCTTACCGAGGGAAAATCCTTTGGCATTCGAGCACGTCGGACGGGAACGCACGACTACTCAAGCAAAGACATCGGCGAAGTTGTCGGACGTGCAATTGAAAAAGCAACTGGTGCGCCCGTGCGATTATCAACACCAGACGTCCAGTTGTTTATTGAAGTGCGAGCGAGCTGCGCGTATCTCTACACTGAGGTCGTCCCAGGGGTCGGAGGTCTGCCTTTGGGAACCCAAGGAAAAGTGATTGCTCTCGTCTCCGGAGGAATCGACTCGCCAGTCGCGGCATGGCTTATGATGAAGCGCGGCTGCACGATCGTTCCTTTGTTTTTTGACTGTGAGCCATATCTTGGTGACACCGGGAGGCAGCGAGCAGAGGCCGTCGTCAGAGCTCTTGCCGTGTGGGCGGGACGTCCGCTGGATTTCGCAGTGGTGCATCACGGAGCCAGTTTGAGTGAATTCAAAAAGCTGGCCCCGCGAATGACCTGTGTACTTTGCAAGCGCATGATGTACCGGATCGCCGCATCAATCGCAAAAGAAGAGAACGCGCACGGAATCGTGACTGGAGAGAGCATCGGACAAGTCGCAAGCCAGACCACTCAGAATCTCCTTGCAATCGACGAGGCCGCAAATGTTCCCGTCTACCGCCCACTAATAGGTCTCGACAAGACGGAAAACATCAAGCTGGCGCGACGCATAGGGACGTATCGTCTATCAACGGCCGGCGATTCTGCGGGTTGCACAGCCGCACACCGACACCCGACGACAAACGCAAACCAAGAGGAATTAAAACGGTATGAAGCTGAATTGCCGACACGCGAACTGAGTGACGAGGAGCTACGAAGTCTTGCCTGGCAACGGGTATTCCCTGATAAGTCACTTCGATGGGTGCTGAACCCCGAGTAGAAACCGCTGTGGTGCGCCGTGTCGCTTCAACGGAGCGCGCGAACAACCGCTGACTATTGCTCGAGTTTCGGCAGGGCGCGTGCGCGGGATTCTGCCACACCTGTTTCACATCTGAAAGTCGGTCCAGCTTCGCGTAACTTCGTCAACTCCTCTCCGCAGATACTTTTGCTGCAGCAAATGGTCGACGTCGACCTCGAGAAGATTGGCGATTGAGAGGGCACAAAAAACCACGTCTGCGACCTCTTCCGCCGCGGCTGCTTCCTGGCGTCGAATCGCGGTCGCAAGCTCGCCGCATTCCTCCAAGAGAACCGAAAGAAGGAAAAATGAACCAGATGCTCTATCGATCTCGCCGTACCTCTCTTGTATTTCCCTCTGAAAGTCCGAAAGATCCATCTTAGCTTCGCGATGCGGCCAAGCGGACGTCATCGACACGAATGGTTTTTCTCCCCGCGTGCTGTGCCAGTATTAAAGCCCTCTCGGTGAGATCAATTACATAGTTTTCCATAACATTGACAAGGGCTTCCGCTGCCTCTTGGCTTACACGTTCAGCGCCCGCTTTTCTTATAATCCTATCAACAGGAGCAATAGGCAATTCAGTCATTCAAACCTCCTAACCTCGTTTTTACCTTTCTTGTTTCGGTCCAGAGCACCACTGCGTTCTTTGCGCTATTTGAAGCTGGTATGCATCCAGTCCCACGGTTTCCCACAACGGATGTCCTGCATCTCGCCATTTATATTAGAGGGACAGATTGTGAGATCATTCCACGGACGCCGCTCCTCGTCAGGCGTCGTGTACTCGTAGAGCTTGTTAACGAAGTAAACTAAATATGCTCGCTTGTCACCAAGAACCCTAAATCCGTGCCAGTAATGTCCGGGAATCCGTGCTGACTGCGAGACGTCGCTGGTGAGAATGATCTCATTAAGTTCTGCGGTCGCATCATCATACGCACATAGCTTAATCGCCCCGCGCAAAACGACGAAGTAATCCGTCTGTCCCCTAATGTGCCTGTGCCAAGCTCTAACGACGCCTGGATACGTGATAGAAAAATTGCATTGCTGAAGGGAGTCATCAACGATCCAGTCTTGCCTGACTAATTCTGTGAAAAATCCTCGCTCATCTGCGTGTTTGGTGAGTGCTCGTGTCTCTATTCCTTGAAGCATGTCCAGAACACAACTGTGCGCTCTTAGTTTAACTTGTTTGCGTTTTTGAGCCGCGTATGGCCCTAATCCAGGTCATGTCAAGGCCCTTCCGCACAACAACAAAACGACGAGTGAGACGGTAAACATCGACGTAATCAGCATAACGCTAAGGGCACGGTTGACAGTGGCCCTCGTTATGTTATCTCGACCGTCGCCGATCTCATAGCTTGACGGCTTGATTAGCGTCACGCCTAATCCCCCTGCGAATAGGGCGACGGGGATTCCTGAGTTAACGGCTGATTTTTTGTGCCGGTCCGTTTTCAAAACGTTCCATGCCTCTTCGCAGGCCGATTTGCCAGAGACCATGCGAAAACCTAGCAGCATTGGAACGATCGCCAAGCGGGTCGGAAGGTAGTTGAAAATGTCATCCAGTCGGGCTGAAAACAAGCCAGCATATAGCCTGTGATCTCTGTAGCCAAGCATCGAATCAAGGGTGTTCACGGCACGATAACAGAGTGCGCCTGCTACTCCAAAAACGGCAAAGAACAGAAGCGGAGAAACTACACTGTCAACGGTGTTCTCTCCGACTGACTCACACACACTCGACAAGACGCGTTCGCGATCAAGATGCAACCTTTCCCTGCTGACGAGCGCGCGTAGGTGCAACCGCGCCGCATCGATGTCTGTGTAGGCGAGATCTGTCACCCTGATAGCCTCTTTTTGCAGCGTGAATATCGTGAATGATGTCTTGAGTAAGTAAGCACTGAGCCCGACGTAGCCCAAGAGCAGCACGACGTTTCCGCTTGCGATCTGATAGCCTAGCCACTGGAAAAGCGCGACCGGTACGGTAAAGGTTACGATCAGGCCTATCGCGAGAGCGACCCCCTTGAGGCGCTGTACACTAGCAGTCCCCCCGTACAAGCCTCGTTCCAGGATTGTGACGATCTTCCCCATCCACACAACCGGATGCGCCACGGCTGGAGGTTCGCCGAGAAACACGTCGAGTGCCAACGCAACGAAAAGAATCGAGATCTGAACGAGAAGCCAAGAAAACATTGATCATAATCCGATAATCGAGTATAGCGCTTCCATGTCCACGTGGTCGAGGACAACACCCGCCAGCTCATCAAAGGGATCCACACCTTGATCGGAGGGCAGCTGTCCCTTTAATGCAGTAGACCGCTGGGGAGCAGCGCGGCGTGGACCGTGTGGCTTTTCCATATGTTTAGAGTGCAGGTGCTCCAACAAAGCAGAGCGAAAGTTGTCGTTGTGGAACAAGCCGTGCAAGTAAGTACCTAAGACGAGGCCTGTGGCATCCTGTCCCCCATCATCGCCAAATATCGGAAGCGCAGATGTTGTGGTGCCCATGTGAATCTCGTACCCCCGCACGGTTTGATTCCTAAGGTGGTCGAGCACCGGCCCCGTTCCAGTGACACGTTTTTCCACCTGCTTCGTTCTTTTTTCAGAAGAATGGAAGACGGTCCGCGCATGCAGCAGCCGCAGCCCTTCTACGACATTGCTTTGGTTTTGAGTTCCCTCAAAGCCTTCGTCAGTTATTGTCTCTCCAAGCATCTGAAATCCCCCGCAGATTCCGATGATGGGGATTACTCCAGCACGCGCCTCAATGCGCTTATCCATGCCAGAGCGACGCATTGCGCTCAAATCGTCAACCGTGTTCTTCGTGCCAGGAATAATTATGGCATCGGGCTCGTCTAGATCACCATCTAACGGAACATATCGAACTCGCGCAACAGCTTCAAGCGGTTCAAAATCGGTGAAATTGGAGATATGGGGAAGCCTGATCACTGCGATGTCGAGCACGCTGTGTGCGGCCGGCAGTGTGTCACCAAGCGAAACAGAATCTTCAGACGGCAATCGCACGTTCACGTATGGAATGACGCCCAGAACAGGGATCCCGGTGAGCTCCTCGAGCTGTGTTAGGCCTGGCTCAAGCAGCTTCTCATCGCCTCGGAACTTGTTGATGATGAAGCCTTTGATACGTTTCTGATCATCCTCTGCCAGCAATTGCACCGTTCCATAAAGGCTGGCAAAAACGCCGCCTCGCTCGATATCGCCGACTAGGACTACAGGGGCATCGGCACTGCGTGCGACGCGTAGGTTTGCGATGTCCTGCTCGTAGAGGTTGATTTCTGCCGGGCTGCCGGCGCCCTCCATTACGATGACCTCATATGAACGAGCAAGCGCTTCTAATGACTCGCAAACATGCTGAAAAATAGCTTCTGTTGAGTCATAATACTCGCCCACTTTTCGATCACCTAAGGGCTTTCCGTGCAGGATCACCTGCGACACCATGTCCCCCTTAGGCTTCAACAAAACCGGATTCATGTCTGCTGACGGCTGAATCCTCGCAGCCCACGCTTGCACGGCTTGCGCGATTCCAATTTCGTCGCCGTCCTCCGTCACCCACGAGTTTAAGCTCATGTTTTGGGACTTGAACGGCGCAACCTTGTAACCATTATTCACCAAAAGTCTGCAGAACGCAGCAACTAGAACGCTCTTGCCGACGTGCGATGCCGTTCCACAGATCATTACAAATCGTGCCATGCTTGATCAACACCTAACGCTGCTTCCTGCAAGTTCGTTTCTCAAGATCTGGAAACGGCCGAGTTCAAGCACTTTTTACCGCAGGCCGCGATAAATAGTTGTGGGAAATCGTTCGCAAGAAACTTAGAAGCGGTTCGGAACTCTTGTACGCGCTCCTGCCCTCGTTATGAAGGCGCAGCGAAGAGAGAGACCTTAGGGCAATGCGATGATCACAAAAGACGCGCTGGGTGGATAAATCCGCCCGCCAGCATTAAGTCCGCAAGCACAATAGCGACCATTGCTTCTGCCACCGGGACGATTCTGGGCAGGATACACGGATCGTGCCTGCCCGATACCGACAGATCGACTTCCTCTAGCGTTTCCAAATCGACTGAGGTTTGTCGCATTCCGATTGAAGGAGTCGGCTTCACCGCAATTCTGCTAATGATCGGCGCCCCTGTCGAAATGCCGCCGAGAATTCCGCCAGCTCTGTTCGTTTTCGGTTCTATTCGGCCATCCGTCGTGGTGAATTGGTCGTTCATTTCGCTCCCTTTTAGTTTTGCTGCGAGGAAGCCTACGCCAATTTCAACGCCCTTCACGGCGCCAATACTCATAAGGGCCCTACCCAATTCTGCATCGAGTTTACCGAACACCGGCTCGCCGACACCTGCAGGAACATTGAAAGCAACGATTTCGGCAATACCACCGACGCTGTCGCCAGCTTCTTTCATACGTTCGATACACGTAGCCATCTCGTCCGATGCGGCCGCGTCGCAGCATCTTACGATGCTCTTTTCAGCGAGGAGTAGATCTTCGGGACTCTCAAAGACGAACTTGGATTGTATCCCGTGGATATCGATAACGTGCCCGAGAACGCGGATCTCGCGATGCTCGAGCAGTTTCTTTGCCACCGCCCCCGCAGCAACGCGGGCGACAGTCTCTCGGGCTGACGCTCTCCCTCCGCCGCGGTGATCTCGCCACCCGTATTTCACGTGGAACGTGTAATCCGCGTGGCCGGGACGCGGCACGTGACGCAACTCATCGTACCCCCGCGAGTCGACGTCTTCATTCCGGATGATGATTGAAATCGGGGTGCCGAGCGTCTTGTCTTGGTAGATGCCCGAAAGTATGTGCGCGGTATCCTTTTCGGAACGTGGTGTCGTTATAGTGCTTTGACCTGGACGTCTTCGATCGAGCTCTTTTTGAATGTCCTCGTGGGTTATCCGCAATCCTGCCGGGCACCCGTCGATAACCGCTCCCACTGCTTGACCGTGACTCTCGCCCCACGTCGTTACCCGAAAAATGCGTCCCCAAGTGTTCATGAAGCAAGTCCCCCCAGTGAGCTTTAGAGGGTCTCAATGCTCGTCTGCTCGAGATTTGCTCCGAGGGCGAAGATATCATCAAAGAAGTCCGGGTATGACACTTTCACCGATTCTGCATTGTCGATCTGGGTCTCTCCGTCGGCTCCCAGCGCTGCTACCGCAAGCGCCATAACGATGCGATGGTCCCCATATCCGCTCAAACTAGCTCCCTGCGGCTTTCCACCCCCGATTCGCAACGTGTCGTCCACCTTTTTGATATCCACCTGCATCTTTCTCAGCTCCGTTATTATGGCGACGAGTCGATCCGTCTCTTTGTAGCGCAGGTGAGCTACGTTTGAAATGTCGGTAGTGCCTTGAGCGTACGCGCCTAGAACCGCTAGTATAGGAACAAGATCTGGCACGTCACCTGCGTCAATCGCGATGCCCTGAAGCTCGGCACCGTCTACAGTGACGACATCACCCTCCCAAGAAATATGTGCCCCCATCTCTTTGAGAATGGGGACAATTTTCTTATCACCTTGTTTAGTTTCAGAGAGGTTGTGCACGCTCACGCGAGAATTGGTTATTGCTGCGGCACTCAAATGAAAGGCTGCCGACGAAAAGTCGCCGGGAATCTGAAAATCTGTATCTGCATATTGCTGGCAGCAGGGGATCATGAATTCATGATAATCGGTGCTTACGTTGACTTGTGCTTTGTTCAACAGTTCGAGTGTCATGTCGACGTACGGGCGCGACGTAAGGTTGTGAACGGTCAGCATACTATCTGCCTGACACAATGGACAGGCTATCAGAAGCGATGATAAAAACTGAGAGCTCATCGGATTCGTAAGCGTTGACTTTCCGCCTGAAAGAACGCCTTGGACGATCATAGGCGCGGTGCCATTCGACTTCGTCGAGAGAACTTTTGCTCCGAGTTCATTGAGAGCGTCGATAAGCTGGGAGCTCGGTCGAGTCCTCAGCGACGCATCTCCGGTCAAAACTGTCGTCCCGTCAATTAAGGAGCACACGCCCATCAGAAAGCGCAACGTGGTCCCGGAGTTCTGGCAATCTATAACATTCTCAGGCCTTTGCGGCTCTCCTTGCACGCCGTCGATGAAAAACGCATCGCCGACGGGATTTATCGTCGCACCGATCGTCTCACACGCGCTTACCGTTGCGCACGTGTCCGCAGAGACCAAAGGCTTGATGATACGTGAAGTCTTTGCTAAGCTGGCCATGACTATAGCGCGATGGGTGTAGCTTTTTGACGGAGGTGCGTCGAGCTTGCCGCGAATGATGGATTGCGAGACCTTCACGTTCATAATATATGAATGATTAGAATCAATTTATTTAAACGTGTGGTAGAGATGTTGGATCGACTAGAAAACGAGATAGAGATGCTTGAAAGGCACTTAGAGGTTTTAAACGCAGTCGTTGTCGGGGAGCCTGTTGGGATTTCGAAATTGTCAGAAGTGACTGGACATTCCAAGTACAAAGTCCGCTACTCGCTCCGAATATTAGAGCAGGAGGGCTTGATCAAACCATCACCGTACGGTGCAATTACGAGCGCGAAGATTTCAGAGTTTGTTCAGAACTACGAGCACCTTCTCGACCAGTTTCTCAAGAAGCTAAGTGAAGTCAAAGCCAACTACAGGATTAAACGCGATTGACGCCCAAAGGCGCCCACAATGAGCATCACTCGTCGCGCGAACGGTTCTACGACCTTAAAGCTTAAGTAAAAAAACAAACTAGAGAGATGTGTCAAGCCGCCATAACTCAGTTGGTAGAGTGCGTGGCTGTTAACCACGATGTCACAGGTTCGAGCCCTGTTGGCGGCGTCAGCGGGCCTGTAGCTTAGCCAGGTCAGAGCGCCCGGCTCATAACCGGGCGGTCACCGGTTCAAATCCGGTCAGGCCCATCTCTTAGATTCTGAGATTGCAAGGGCGGTTCACTCACGAGTCGCGTGACTTAGTAGCGTCTGGTCGAGTTCATCCATTACGGCGTAAGAAACCTTTTTTCCAGGAAGATCGCGCCAGCATAAACTGACCGAGTTGAGCTATCGCTCGTCACGCGCGGCAATTGGCTTTCTGGGCGCACAGAACAAATGGCACCGAGCTAAATAAATATGAGGTCCGCCATTAGGCGTATTACAGGCAAGACCACCGTCTATGTCCATAGCGTCTTTAAACGCGCATTTAATTCGACCAACGTGATCAATGTGAAGTTCGAACAAGTCATGAGCAACGTCGAAGAGGCCGTAACCGAAGACGAGCTGGCTGCCCTTCTCGACAATGAGACAAACATCACCGCCTATGCCGGCTACGAACCTAGCGGAGAACTCCATCTTGGACATCTTCTAACGGCGTATAAGCTCATTGATCTTCAGTCAGTCGGCGCTGATGTCATTGTGCTGCTGGCGGACTTGCACGCATACCTGAACGAAAAGGGCACGATGGATCAAATCCGCGATTGGGCGGACCACTACCAGAAGTGTTTTTCCGCTTTAGGCCTTGCTGAAGGCACGAGATTTGTGCGCGGCAGCGATTATCAGCTTGAACCGGAATACACCAAGCTGATTCTGAAACTAGCGAGGCACACCACGCTGAACCGCGCTCGGCGAAGCATGGACGAGGTGTCACGAAACGCGGAGGACCCGGTCGTCTCTCAAATAATCTATCCGCTTATGCAAACAGCGGACATAGGATACTTAAACATCGACATCGCCGTCGGCGGGATCGATCAACGCAAGATTCACATGTTGGCGCGAGAAGAGCTTCATTCCATGGGATTTAAATCCCCTGTGTGCGTCCACACGCCAATTCTGCTCGGCCTCGACGCGAACAAAATGTCCTCGTCAAGGAACAACCTTATTGCCGTCGAAGACTCGCCTGAGTCCATCAAGAGGAAGATCCAATCCGCTTATTGCCCGCCGCGAACACCTGAGGAAAACCCCATCCTCCAGTTGTACCGGTACTACGTCTTTCCTCAATTCAAGCACGTCGAGCTCGAGCGACCCCAAAAGTTCGGCGGCTCGATTTGTTACGAGGACTTCTCCGCGCTCGAGCTGGATTACGCCGCCGGCAAGCTTCACCCGCTGGATCTCAAAAACGGCGCAGCGACGTATGTCGAAGGAATCATAGGGCCTATTCGTAGCGCGCTACACGGCGACTAAACTGTTTCGACTGAAAGAAAAAGAGCCGTATTACGAACGAGGTGTTTCTCTGAGTCAAGAACCGCAGACTAAGATGAGACTTCCACAGAAGAAGGGGGGCGATCCTCGGGATCGTAGAAAGCATGCTCGGCGCGAACAGGGTGAGAATTCGGTCCGTGGACGGCAAAACTCGCATGGGGGGAACTCGCGGCAAAATGAAAAGACGCGTCTGGTTACGTGCCGGCGATGTCATAGTTATGGTGCCGTGGAGTTTTCAAGACGATAAAGCGGAGATCGTCTGGCGATACCAAGGAACGCAAGTTGAGTGGCTCAAGAAGAGCGGGTACTGGTAGTTGCCGCGAAACGGCGGCTTTCTCAGCCCTCCAAACATCCATGACCGACCTGCCTGATTTCATTGACGATAAGATAAAGCGCATCGAGAGAGACGTTGACGAGCTACGGGTGCGCGATAAAGAAGCAGACGATTTCAAGGTTCGAGACGAAGTATTCGACGAGCTAACCCTGAAGGCTCTATATCGCCTCGCTAGCACCGGGCTTATACAAGCGCTTGGTGGCCCTATTTCGACGGGAAAAGAAGCGAACGTTTTCCATGCAATAGGGCCGGGCGGACGTGAGCTCGCGATCAAGATCTACCGAATAAGAACGAGTGACTTTAAGGCTATGCACGACTACATACAGGGCGATTACAGGTTTGCGAACGTCAGGAAAACCAAGAAGGACGTGGTATTCGCGTGGACAAAAAAAGAATTCCGGAACTTGACGCGAGCGCGTAAAGCACGCGTCCGCGTACCCGAGCCACTCAAATATAGGGAGAATGTGCTCGTCATGCAGTTTATAGGCCGAGACGGCGTCGCTTGTCCGCTTTTGAAGCACGCAGTAGAGAATTTAGAAAACGTCAAAGAGGTATACGACGCGACGATCGAATTCATGAAGAGACTTTATCAAGATGCACACTTGGTCCACGCCGACCTCAGTGAATACAACATACTTGTCGACGACCAAGCCGAGCCCGTATTCATCGATATGGGCCAGTCCGTGCTTGTACAGCACCCTCGTGCACAGGAGTTTCTGCAGCGGGACGTCGGCAACGTGGTGAAGTTCTTCAATGAAGCTGGAGTGCGGGCTTCAGCGATCACAGTTTTGAGAGAGATCACTAAATGAGGGAGTACCTAAAGGTTCCCAGAGACCGGATAGGGGTCATCATTGGCGTCGGTGGAAGCACGAAAGCGCAGATTGAGGAAAAAAGCACAGTGAAACTCGACATCGATAGCGCCGAGGGGACGGTCACCATCGAGAGCGATTCGCTTGGCATTTTGAAGGCAACAGAAGTCATTAATGCGCTTGCTCGCGGATTTAGCCCAGAAAAGGCCTTCCGGATTTTCGAGGATGAACAGATTACCCTCGACATCATCGATCTGTCAAAGGTCGCCGATACGCCGAAAGAGCTCAAACGGATTATGGGGCGCATAATTGGAAAAGAGGGAAAGTCGCGGGAGGCTCTTGAGAGTCTCACGGGCGCGAACGTTTCTATTTACGGAAAGACTGTGAGCACGATCGGGTACATCGATCAGATTCAGACGGTGAGAACAGCGATCGAAATGCTCGCAGAAGGAGCCAAACACGCTGCGGTCTACAGTTTCCTTGAAAGAAAACGGCAGGAACTGAAGCGTTCCCAATTGGATTATCTTGAGTGACTAATGCCGTCTCATAGAGAAGCATTTATACTTCATGCGGCACAGGCGCTGCAGGAAGCTGAGACACGTCTGCCGCGCGATGTTACGCGGGCACTTGCCAACGCAGCAAAGGTTGAGTCAAACGATCGGGCCAAAGAACAGATATGCACAATTCTTGAAAACGTCAAGCTAGCGGGTGCTGCGGGTCTTCCGATGTGCCAGGACACAGGCGTTCCTATCTTCTTTGTGGAGATCGGACGAGAAGCAAACATCGATTTTGGCCTGAAAGAGGCACTTGCAACTGCTGTACAGCGTGCGACTGACGCAGTGCCCCTCAGGAAACACGCGGTTTACCCGCTCACAAGAAGGAGCTGCGATGAACCGCTCTTCGATATGATTTGTGACGTCAGCGAGGGGAACAGGCTATCGGTTGCCGTACTGGTCAAAGGCGCGGGTTCAGAAAACGTAAGCGCTTTGGCTATGCTGGAGCCGCTTCAAGACGTTAGGCCGTTCGTCCTCAACACGATATGGGAAAGTGGCGGCAAGCCGTGTCCGCCTATCATTGTGGGGCTAGGCATCGGAAGCACATTTGACGGCTGCGCGCGTCTGGCGAAAAGAACGCTGTTGAGATCGTTAGAAGAAGAGCAGAGCCCCTTTGAAGCAGAGATCTTAGAACAGATCAACGAACTAGGCATCGGACCGATGGGCCTTGGCGGCGACACAACTGCGTTGCGCGTTTTCGTCGAAGAGGCCCCGTGTCACACCGCCATGCTTCCTGTAGCAGTGGCAGTCCAGTGCTGGGCCGATCGAAAGGCGAGATTCAGCATCAAGTTATAACGAGGAGTCGTAGCTTGGATCGATCAAACGCTATGCCAACCGTGCTACACGCCCCGATATCCCCAGCAGATATAGCTCCATTCAAGATTGGCGACGTCGTTTATATCAGCGGGGTTCTCTATACAGCTAGAGACAAAGCACACGATAGGATGCTAGCCGACCCGCACCTCCCGTTCAGTTTGCAGGACGCCTGCATTTACCACAGCGGGCCGCTCATCGTGAAAGAGGGGGACACGTATCGTGTTGTTTCGGCAGGACCGACGACCAGTGCGCGAATGAACGCGCAGACGCCCTCCATTGTGAAGCAGGGCGTAACGGCGATAATCGGCAAAGGAGGCATGTCTCAGGAAGTTGCCCGTTCGTTTGCTGGTCGTTGCATGTATCTCGCGTTCACGGGAGGCTGCGGGATGCTGGCACGCGAAAAAATCGTGGAGGTCTTAGATGTGTACTATGCGGAGCTCGGCGCCACGGAAGCTGTGTGGAAACTCAAAGTGCTCAACTTTGGGCCTCTTTTGGTAGCAATAGACTCTCGAGGCGACAGCATCTACGAAACCGTCCGTGCGCGTTCGCACGAACGTCTCCTACGCTTGATCGCTGAGCGAAAGCGCGCCTTGTGAGCCTACCGGCCGCATCAATCTTTTTTCTGGATGCCTATTGTTCGCTCGTGTTTGTACGCTTCAACAAGCGACTCAAGCCGGCGAAGCTGTTCCTGTTGTTTTGCGTTGGCGATTTCTGTTTGACCCTTTTCGATCATAAGCTCCAATGCATTCTTGTCGATCGTCATCAAAGTGCCAGAAAGATCCAATGCGAGCTCGCGTATCGAAAAAATAGGAATATCAGCTTCAAATAACGTTTTTCGAGCTACGTGCGACATTTCGTTTTTAACGACGACGGCGCGTATTCGTTTGTTGACCAAGAATTCAGCAGCAGCGATGCCGCCACCGCTTGCGTCCTCGAACAAGATGATGCCTTCGCTCAGCCCAAACTGGTCATCCGCGGCCTGAATCGCTTCTCGGTTGAAGGATTTGACGACTTTGACTGCCTTGACCGCTTTGTTACGCTCAGTTGCCCCGATTTGCTTCAGCTTACGGATGCGTTTCTGCAAGCCCTCATTGACCCTTTTCGTGCGTACAAGCTCAGCTGAAATGCGATCGATTTCCTTTTGCCTGAACGTAACTTCCCTGTCCCTTCTCAGGTTTTTTGCGTCTTGAGACCGAATGGTATTAATCTTATTCTGCAGCTTCAGCACCTTTTCTTGGTCTAACTGCAACGATTCATTCAGATCAGCCACGTAGCTCGAAAGCCGATTAATTTGCTCGTCTTGTCGTTTGATAATTGCCTTGAAGTAGAGAATGTCGGGACCTAGAAGATCCTTCTCTGGGGCTAAAATTTGGCGTTGCACGTGATTCTCCGTCGGCACTAGGGGCTTTTTGAGCAAATTGATCGCAGAATCAAACGTATGTCCGCGCAAAACCAGCATCTGAAGTTCGTCGAGTTCAACGTCGGCGGAAGCCCTCTTCTCCACACTTTCAAGCTTGTTTCTGAGGCTTCTGGCCGCGTCGATTGCAGCGGCGAGCGCATCTCGTTCGTGTTCGTTTGAATAGTCAAAGAGCTTCGTGTCGCGCCGCTTCTGTTCCAGCGAAAGTGATGAAGCAGGTGTGTGCAGAATCGCGTTAAAAGCTCGCTTTATCCGTTCGACAGTTCCGGGAGCTGGATTCTTATCCGTGGCGATGATAAGCGGGTGTCCCGATTCAATCAGCAACCCCACGAGCTCAGAAAAACCCCAAGATCTTGAGCTGCCGGTTCTAAGGAGTCCACCTTTCAAATCCAAAACGGCAAAAGCGGCGGTTGTTCCGGGATCTACGCCGACGATAGTGTACGTCCTCTTTGGCGCAACTAAACTCCCGCCGTTTTCGTTAGTGGTCGAAATTGCGTCGCACCTCCAACGCGCCCAAAAATAGGCCTCCGCTAGCCTGCAAAACGTTGTGCGGGACCGTGATCGCGTTGTTTTACGTATGCCAAAACATCTTCTGTTCGTCTTGCTATTTGATATTTTCTAGCAAAATACGATAGGACGGTGCTCACGTCTCTACGGAGCAATTCATCAGCATTGGGGTGCGACGCTGGTACCCATTGTGGCCAGTCGATCAGGGCGATGTTTCCGTCGGCACACACAATTACGTTGTATTCGCTTAAGTCGGCGTGAATGATGCCGAGCTCATACGTCAACTTAATCTGCGCAATGATCTTTTCAAGAATGACGACAGGGTCTCCTAGCGCAGTGTTGCTCATCTCTCGACCGTTTACAAGTCCCATGACGATAACGTGTCGGTTGCGCGCAATCGGCGTTGGAACGGCGACGTTCCCATAGAGAGTGGCAATGGCCTCATATTCTCTTTCTGCTGCGAGCCTAGAAGCAAGCATCCACGAGCATCGTTCGGCCTCACCGAAATATCCCCTAGATCGTTTCACGTGCCGGAAGGTCGTGCCTTCACGATGGAATTTCACAATCACGATCCGACCGCCTTCACGCTCGGCGTCGTAAATATCAGACTCCTTCCCGACACCCACTTTCGATCCGAGAGACTCTATGGCCCCGCGCCGAACAAGCGTATTGATGGCAAGGGCGTCATACCCACCGAAAGTTAGCTTGTAGCCGACGTAGTGGGCCGTTTTCCGCTCAACGAGCTTATATTTGGAAAGCCGCTTGATTCTGTAATCCACCTCGTCTCGCGGCAGTCGAGCGTAGTTAGGCAGATCATCGACTGGAACCCAGTCAAAAAAACGCATGCCGGTTTCGACCGCTTGCAGCACTCGGAAATCATAGCGCTCCAACTCCCTAAATTCGCGTGCAATATCTTGAAGCATCTTCACCGCCTTATAGCCAGACTTCGTTTCTCCCTGTGCTGCAGAACAGTTTATTAGTGTTCATCCGGAGATGTACACGAGATGAAGTGCGATAAATGTAGCGCGCCTGCCGTTTTATTTCAGAGATATTCAGGGCTACACCTTTGCAAGGCGCATTTCTTCGCCGACGTTGAAAAGAAGATCAAGAAAGAGGTCAGAAAGAAACGAATCGAAGGCACGCTCGCTGTTGCGTTCAGCGGCGGGAAGGACTCTGCCGTGGTCTTAGCCGTATTAAATGACCTTTTCTCACGCCGTGGCGTTGAAATTGTGGCCATCACTATCGACGAAGGTATTTCAGGATACCGCGACAAGGCTCTTGAATCAGCAGCAATGCTCATCGCAGAGCTCGGCGTTCGATGGCAGGTGGCTTCGTTTGAGGACTACTTTGACATCAGAATCGATCGCGTTCACGAGCGACCGTGCACGGTTTGCGGGATCCTCCGACGCTCACTCCTGAATCGGATAGCAAAAACGGTCGGCGCCTCGACACTCGTCACAGGCCACAATCTCGATGATGAAGCGCAAACAGTTCTGATGAATTATTTGCGCGGAGACATCGATCGGCTGCTGCGGCTTGATCACCCCGCCAAAGAAGGACTCGTCCGGCGTGTCAAACCGCTCAAATATGTGCCAGAAAAAGAAGTCGCGCTATACGCTGTTCTCAAAGGAATCCCCATCAGCCTTGACGAGTGCCGCTTCTCTGCTGGGGTGTTTCGAGCCGAGGTGCGCAGCGTGCTGAATGAGCTAGAGCCTAGGCACCCAGGCACCAAGTACGCGCTCGTCAAGGGCCTTGAAAGGATCTTGGGATTAACGCATCGTGAGCCGTTTCAGCTCGGTCACTGTGTGCAGTGCGGAGAACCCGCGGTCAAAGCGCTCTGTCAGAGCTGTGAAATCCTGAGAGAGCTGCAGTCGAGAGACTATAAAACGGCCAAATGAGCCGCGAGCCAGCGACGTGTTAAATGTGAAGGAGCACCTTAGAGGATGCTGTCGATCTCTCCGGATTCGAACTCGCGGGCGAAGTCTTTCACGCGCGATTCTTTTCTGGCCCCGCTGGCGCCTTGTTTTGCGCTTTGAAACTTGAATAGCTCGCCATAAGTCGGCCCTAACACCTGAGCAGATTGCACGCCAGTCACGATCGACATCACGCGCACGCGGCCCTCGTACCCTCTCTGAACCCGTGCACCCCAAATGACGTTAGCGTTAGGATCCAACTGGGAGGTCAAAGCCTTAGCGATCTCTTCGGCCTCTTTCAGCGTCAAGTCCGGTCCACCTGTGATATGGATCAATGCGCCTTTTGCCCCGCGGAAGTCAACTTCGAGGAGCGGATGATTGAAGGCCTCACGCACGACGTCGCGTGCTTTGTCTTGGCTTTGCGATTCACCGACTAGCATGGCGGCAACGCCGCCGCTATTCATGATGGTTCTGACATCTGCGTAGTCAAGGTTTATCAATGAAGGTTGTGTGATCGTTTCAGCGATGCCCTTCACGGTTTCTGCGATGATCTGATCCATCACTGAGAAAGCATGGTCAATCGGCAAGTTCGGCACGAATTCAAGCAGACGATTATTATCAAGAACAATGACCGTATCAGCATCTCTCCGCAAGTCTTCAAGTCCTTCTTCGGCCTTAATCAGCCGCGCGCGTTCCACGTTGAACGGAGTCGACACCATTGCCACGACGATTGCGCCGTGAGCTTTCGCGATCTGCGCGACGATCGGAGCAGCGCCTGTGCCGGTTCCGCCTCCCATCCCCGCGGTAACAAACACAAGATCGGTGTCTTTAAGAAGCGTTTCCAGCGTCCTGCGACCTAACTCGGTCGCACACCGTCCGACTTCAGGATCGCCGCCCGCACCCAACCCTTTGGTAATCGATTTGCCGACTAACACCTTGACGTCGGCGTCGATCATGTCCAAATGCTGTTTGTCAGTGTTGAGCGCGATGGTCTCGGCGCCGTCGACTCCTATGTTGTAGAGTCGGTTGACCGTGTTGTTGCCAGCCCCACCGCAGCCCACAATGAGTATCCGAGGGGCTCCAAATTCCTCTTCTTCTTCTTGAAGCATATGAGGTCGCTGCTTCTCCATTTCGCAGCGTCGCAAGGCCTCTTCGACAATACTTTGCATATATACCGCCACCTGTACTAGATCAAAACCGCACTTCGTTCTTTTCTGCTGAGGAGCTTCTCATAATGGGTATCAACCAGATCTCGAACAGCTGCACGGATTGCTTCGCTCTTCGAGGGGAATTCGCCCGCCACTACCAGCTTATCTATAAGTTCCAGCTGTTGTTTCGGCAATCTCAGGGTGATTCGCTCCATAGCAACCATCTGAATTTCTGTAGCGTCAGACGAAGAGCTGACTTCTGTCTGCTTCAGAGGCTACAAAAAGCTGTCCAGTGTCAGACACATGTCTGTTTTTCGTCTGACCGTCAATCACCCTACTGTAATATTAAACTTTTGTTATCGCTTTTTTATAAAAAGAACAGGATTAATCTATTAAATTAAGCCGTACACCATAACGCTCTCAAACGCCCCAAAACCAGAATCAGAACCACTCTGACAATATAAAGTCGCTCACCGAGCACAGTAAAGAATAAGTAATAACGGTCGCAATACTGTCGTCACCCGCCTTAACTCAGTCTGGCAGAGTGGTCGGCTGTAGACCGACATGTCCCCCGTTCAAATCGGGGAGGCGGGATTCACCCGCCAATGACGCTCCAGTAGCTCAGCCTGGGAGAGCGCCAGACTGAAGATCTGGTTGTCCCCGGTTCAAATCCGGGCTGGGGCATTCCCACTAGACGTACGAGTTTTTACTTTTTCTCTTGCTCCGGCAGCAGCGGCGTTAACCAGTCAACGAACATCTTTTCGCTCCGGCTTTGTATGTAAACCGTCCCTTCTCCGTTAAATTCGGTAACCAGTACCTCGCCGCCAAGAACAGTGGATTTAACGCCTCCAAAAGTCCCAATTTTCCATTCGAGGCCTTCAGTGAATCCAACAATGTGCCCGGTATCAACGCGAAAACGTCCGTTGATTCTTCGTTCTTGAATGGCGCCAAAACTTGAAATAAACACGTACCCAGACTGAGAGACTTTCACAAAGAAAAGCCCCGTCTCCGACAAGAACCCTTTGACGCCTCCCCACTTCGTGTCTAAATCTAAGCTTTGCGAGCCCGCTAAGAAACTGTCTCCTTGGATAAGAAGCGTCTCATCCCTTATCTCTCTGTACGCAATATCGCCGACGTAAGGGGGAGCGAGGCCAACGACCGCGTCACCTTGCGCCACGAACGTGTTCAGGAAAATGTCAGCACCGCCGAGCACCGTTCTCTTAAGCCCCCGGAGGACCCCTCCCTTGATTCCGGTGCTCACGCCAAAATTCGGACTCATGTAGGCCATAGATCGCCGATCAGCTTGAATACTTTCGCCATCTGAGAGTCTGACTTCTGCGAGGCTGTAGGTGGGTTTATACAAGATTTCATATTTCATAGGCTTCCTCTACGAATTTTCAGCTTATAGTTTGCGATCACAACGTGCTGCGCGACGACCCGCCGAACAAAGCAGGAGCAAACAAAAACGAAACGAGAGAAGCCGCGCGAGCAGCGTCGGTGCGCGTTTTATAAAGGATGAATAAGTTGTGAATAATGTGGTTCTTTGACTCGCATAGAACACCTGAAGATAATCCGACTAAAAATCGCAGAACTCAGCGAGCAGACGAATGCCGACGCGCTAAGCAACGCATTTTCAAATAAACATGGGGTCGCTAACGTAGAGATCAACGTCAACAACGCGACTGTCGTCATCGCCTATGATGACACGCTCACGTCCATCTTCGAAATTGAAGCCCTTGTTTACAAGCTGAAATTCAAGCTCGAAGGCGTAAGTTACCTAAGCTGACCTCGCAGTAATCGCGAGCTCTCCTTCGCTAAACCAGCGCGAAATGCCTTGCCGTCGCGCTGATAACTTTTATATAGATACCAACGCATGATCGCATGCTCGATTTTTGCGCTGGTAGTGTAGTGGTTATCACTGAGGCTTGCCAAGCCTCAAACCCGGGTTCGAATCCCGGCTGGCGCATCTGACGTGCCGAGGTAGCCAAGTGGACTACGGCGCCAGCCTGGAAGTCTCGTGATCGGACAGCTGGTGAGGCTTCTGCCTCGCAGGGGTTCAAATCCCTTCCTCGGCGTCTCGATCATCCCTTTTCTTTTGAGCGATGACGTAAAGCTCGTCTTTTTGCGCGCTAAACAGCTTAACAATTTTGAAGCCTTCATCCTCCATGCGCTTCATTAGATCTCCTACAGCTTGTTCTGCTACTTTCCCTTTAAAAACCTGCAAGACTAGCCCTCCTGTTTTGAGAACCGCTGACAACTTTGCGAGAAGCTTAAGTGCATCAGCTGGTTCCGCCGTTATATCATTTAGCAGAACGTCAAAACGCACCCCAAGACGGCCAAAATCAAAAGAAAATGCGTCAGCGTAAATGAGAGTTACCTCGCCAGGATACCTTCCTGCAACCGCCTCAAGAAATGGCTTGCATGACGAACTGAACTCAACTGCGTAAACTTCGTGCGCTAGTTCCGCCGCATACCACAAGAAGCCTCCCGCGCTCGCGCCAATGTCGAGTACGGCGTCACCGGTTTTTATCAGCTCAAACGCCTCTTGGATTCCTCTTAGTTTCCAATACCCAGCCGGTCTGTCGGCGGCAACGCCAACGGTAACCACTTGGTGACGCGCAATGTCAAAAGAAGCCTTGACGACAGTCCTTCCGTCAACTGTAACAAACCCACTTTTGATCGCCCTTTGTGCGCGTGAGCGCGATGCAATAAGCTTTTCCCGAACGAGATACATATCCAGCCGCATGGTGTGCGCAAGCTTCTTGTATGTATCATCCATTAGAGTACAAGCTAAAAAGCTTTACAAAGTCGCTTCTCATGTGGAGTGAAGTGCTCGCAAGGTTTGCCAGGTTTCCCGCTCAAGAGCGGGTTGCAGAGGTTTTGCTTGAGCACGGGTTCCAAGTGAATAGCGAGGGAGAGGTTGTCTCGGGCACCATTAAGATCCCTGACACCGAGATCTCGCGCGCAGCCAAAGTCGATCGGAGAGCGGTCGATGAGGCAACTGCCACTATTCTAGGCGACGACATGCTCAGACACTTTTTTTCAAACCTGAAAACGTTGATATTCCTCCGCGACGTTGCGCCCCTTCTGGGACTTGGCGTGATCGTCATAACACCTCAAGATGCTACTCACATAGGCATCATCGAAGAAGTTGCTGAAACCGTTGCAGCGTTTGATGTGCGCGTCAGGCAGGCCGTCACTGATGATCCTTACTTTATTGATGAGCCCAAGCTGACGATTATCTGCGACACGCGCGTTCCCGGTTCGCTTGTTGACAAGCTCCTACAACTTGCAAGCGTCAAAGGCGTTTCGATCTTCTAAAATAGGCGCTCTTTCGAATGGCTGAGAGGGTCACAGCAGCGCTAGCGAGCATTTCGGGCGCCTCTGACGCATGCCAGCTCTGATTCCAAGTAAGGGCCGATTTGCGGGACAAGGCCTGGTGCGTCCGTCCCTTTCTTACAGACGATAGAGTGCTCCAAAATGCCGAGCCTTTCGATCGCGTAGACATCTCGTGCGTGGCCACTCCGTTTCAGAGCCGCGTGGATCTGCGCGCGCGTAGCATTGTTGACATTTATCCGGTCGGTCCCTTTTCTCCACCGCCACAAAGCGTCGATTTGGTTTTTCGTAAACTCTGCATCAAATTCTCCTACTAGTCGAACCTGCAGAGGCAAACAATGAATCAGGCCAAATCTTGAGGCGATCTGTTCAACAGTGCCACGCCCGAACGGTTCAAGCCGGACAAAGGGCACCAAAACACGTTTACAGCCTGTGTCGAGGGCAATGCCATTATCGTTGATCCCCGCTAGCCAAGCACGTGCGATATCGCCCGGTTGGGGGTCGCGCAACTCGCCATATTGCTTCACCAGTAAGTCTCCGGCAACCTGTTCTTGACTCCCGGTGATAGTCACCGAGATCCACGAGGTAAGCGTGAGCGAGTATATGACGCGCAATCCATTTAAGTCGTTGCGCAGCATCGCGTCGAACGATCGGGCTGCCTTGCCTGCGTTGCCGCAGACGAGCTGCATAAGATGAATCGTTCTCATAATCGCTGCTTCGCACGCGTTGCGGGGACAGACCGTTTGGCGCCGCCAAAAACTTCGTCGTGAAGACTTCTTATGCGAATTGCAGCTGGATTTCCGTTGAGCTTAGCGTGGAAATCAGCTTCTGCCTTGTCAATCGTGACCCTCTGTGTTCCTTCTATGAGGTTGTCGGCGGCAGTGACGATTTTTTCCTCGAGGGTCTCGGGGATGTAGTTTCCAGGGGGGAGACGCAAGCGTACAGCTTCTTTCTCTGTTATTCCAGCACCGACGTGTTTTTCAGCGATGTTCGCGACGCGTTCGTCGACTCCGAAGCTCCGCAACAGCTTTCCACCTACAATGCCGTGCTCAATGCCGTGAGTCTTGCATCTGCCGATGTCATGCAAAAGCCCACCAATCTGGACAAGCGCCACATCCGCATCCGCCAGAGATTCGGCAACTTCGACCGCGTACTTACTGACAGCCTCTACGTGTCGTATGAGTCCATCGCTGCAGCCGCTTTCCTTGAGAAGTTGAAGCGCTCTGTCGTACGAGGGGAGGCTACTCGAAGGCACGTCTCAGCTCTTCCAGCTTTCTTCCTACGGCATCGACTAGAACAGAGTTATCTTGATGATCAAGCCCCGCATGGCAAACGGGGCAGACAAAATCATAGTCGCTTGCTGTCTCAAATAAAAAACGACCACAGCCGTTCTCGCACGTGTAGCAAACGTTCTGTCCTTCAAAGTCTAAACGCGTATCAAGTCTCCTAATAAGCTTCTGTGCCTCTTCGTCCATGTTGCGCGAAATGTCGCTCAAATCAACTTTCCACAAGTACGTAAGCCACCCACTGTCCTTGTCCCGCTCACGTCGGTAGTTTGCTAATCGGTTTTCATAAAGGATGTACAGGGTCCGCCTTACCATGTTAAGGTTTGAACCCGTCTCTTCAGCTATTTTTTCGTCGGTCAACTCGTTGATGGACGCACGCTCAATCATTTCCAAGCCGTCATCTCCGACAAGATTCTTCAAATAGCCTCGAACGGCAAGATCGTTAACCATCACATTATTTTTGTGCGTTAAGGTGTCTTATACCTACTTATGGTGTGTATTCATGCCAGAGGGGACCACTATAGTGCCACTCAGCTCTGGTAGGCCTCTTTTGCAGCTTCTATGTAATACGCGGCGTTGTTGAACGCAGAATCTCTCGACTTACCATATCCGATAGCCGAGATGATCGGCTTCGCGCGCTCGATATAAGCTCCTTTTTGGGGGATATCCATGTAATGCGCTCGGTTGCACGCTTTCGTGACTTGCAAATCTTGCTCCGCGAAACAGATCATGCGGCATGAGAATCTCCGATACTTTGCAATGGAGATCAGTTCGCCCTGGCAGCTTTTAATATGAGCCTCGACCAGGTTGACGCCGAGTGACCCCTCGATCGTGTCGAGAGTTCCTTGAAATCTAGGATTGATCTCAATTACGACCGGGCCCCTTGGACCGATGATGAAATCAATCCCATTCGTACCAACCAAGCCCAGATCGACTGCTAGCGAGTTCGAAATGCTTTCGATTTCCTTCGCATAATTCGTTTTAAGCGGAGTCAAACTACCACAGAAGCTGAAGCGCCGCATCGGACCAAGACTCCTCAGTCCGATAAGCTGTTCGTTTATTGCGACGGTGACCGCCTCTGTGCCGGTAGACAACACCGAAGAGCTAGCATCTATCCCGCGAACGTATTCCTCAACGAGGAAGTCATCCCCCCACCCATTCTCGTGATACTGCTCAATGCTCCTCCGGAGTTGCTCTTCATCTTTGACTAGAACGTTCTTAAATCCACCCGCACCTCGCTTCGGTTTCAGAATGACGGGAAATGGCAGATTTTCTTCTAACCCGTAATGCTTAGGGACTGGATAGCCTAAGGATTGGAGCTTGTCCCTCATACGACCTTTGTCATTAACGAAGCTCGACAGCGATGGAGGATTTCCAGCCGTGCGCGGGATTTCAAGTGTCTCAAAACCTGCGGCTAGTATTGCGTGGTCGTAGTCCAAGCCTCTCACGAGCGCTTTTACGCCAGCATAGTCGGAGTCGGAGATTATTCCAGGGAACTCGTCTCTTATGAAACGCGTTACGTCACCGCATCTGATCAAGTCACGATCTTCGTAATGGCTTACGGACTCGACATAGTATCCTGCTCGCTTTGCAGAGCATATTATATGCCTTGTGTTGTATCCTATGACAAGGATCCGCTGGTCTCCACCGCTTCGACCGGCAGTGCTAGTTGATCTACTCAGAACGCTTAACACCTGCCTTGTTACGCGTGTTGCCGATGATCTTCATTTTCCCTTCGAAATCCGCCTTGAGCTCCTGCCCCCCCTGGAGGTGATCGAGAAAGACGCTTAAGGCTGCTATCTCCGAGTGTGGTTGATTCGTGACTGCTACGTTGTAATCCGCGAGTCGGTAGAGGTCTGGGGGTACCTTTTCCGCGCCTACGACGACCATAAGCTTCTCGCTTTCGAGTTGGCCGATCGCGTTTGGAAGGTTCTCTCCGTACATGGTCAGGTGCACGACCGTGCCCATTTCTCGCTTCCATTTTATGATCTCTCGCCTCCAGTTGACGTTATCACGAATCCAGAAGTTCCCCCCCCAACGTTGCACTACATCACGTATTGTTGAAACGACAGAGCGGTCTGAAGCTGCGAGAAGCATTCCTTGGGCTCCTAATGCTCTGGCACACAGACCCACGTGCGTGGTGACGCGTCGATCGCGATCGATGCGATGACCCATTCTCAAAACCACAATTTCCATAGCTGTTTGCGTACCCCGCGCTTATCGGGGGGCACAGTCTTAATAATTGGTGTATCGTACATAAAGATAGCAGTGCTCAGTTTGAAGACGAGCGTGAAGCTGATTTTACATCACAAGAAAGCTATTGCTGCCGTCTGGATCCTGCTGATTCTTTTTCCAAACACGATGATCTTGCTCGCAGACGTCTGCCGCTTCTATGAGATGCCAACCAAGCCTACAAACCATGTGAAACTCGTTGCAGCGTCGCTCCCGAGAAATGGGAGCGCAATCGAGCGATATGTCGACGCTTACGTTCAGTGCGCATATGATTTTCAAGTCTTCGGGGCCGTGCGGTACCTCCCACGCCGAGCGACGTGCTAAAATCGCAACAAGGAGACTGTAAGTCGAAAGCGGTCTCCAGGGCAAGCTTTTTTGAAGCGAAAGGTATTCCTTTCACGTTAATGGTTTCGCCTGTCCGTGTCTAGGTCGGCTGCAGCGGCAAGCCGTGAACCAACTTTAATGAACACTGCGAAACCTCAAGTTGCTTTCGTTGACAACGGCTAATCAAAGCTGCCAGACAAAACAAATGCGTTGCTTTATCTAAATACGTATAAAGATATAGTATGGACTTCGATGCCGTTCTTGAGAAAGATCGCGCTGATAAGTGGGCTAGCAATTATCATTCAATTTGGCTATTGTCAGCAGCCAAAGAAACGCTTGCGGCAATATCTCAGCGAGGCGGTATCTGAGCTGCCCTCAAACGCCCAGTTGAAAGCTTTTTTCGGTTCTCGGCGATGGCAGCAACACGTATATATCACGGCGTAAATCACACAGTTGGACGCCTTAAGCGCGGGGGTTGCCAAGCCAGGTCAAAGGCGATAGGTTCAGGGCCTATTCTCGTAGGAGTTCGTGCGTTCGAATCGCACCCCCCGCATATGGCCTCACGGCGATTATCCCTGATCGGCACGATCGCGAGAGGATCGTTCAATTGAACTATTGGCCGAATCGTTATAACGATCGCCAAGGGCCGCCGCATTTGTAACGTAATCGTCTCTCAAATAGACGTAAATCGTCAGTCGCCGCGCAATTTTCTCCACCACGTCTACGTCATTATCCGCAACGCGAAACTGCACGCGGTCATCGTCCGGGTGCTCGAAGCTCACTCCTTTTTCGACTAGCGCTGCTTCAAATTCAGCAGGCTTATCAGCATAAAACACTCTCATAGGCAGAAGCTGCTAGTTTGCATTTAACGTATCTCTTAAGTGCTCGTTGAGCCTTAATAGATTCACTCTGCCAGCGGTCCTCGCCTGCAAGAGTTTACTTCGAAAAGACCCGCTTGCGGTACACCAATCAGAAATCCGGGGCCTTGAGCACCTCGCTCAAGCTTTTCCACGTGTGAGCGAGGAGGCAGAAACTGGCTAACGCGCCAATGGTCCGGCGCGATAATGCACGCGCGACAAAGCTTTTTTTAGCGCTTTCGTGCAGAAACTTACTACAAAAAATTCTGGCCCCCACCCGACGTCACGTGCTCCTGCACTCAAGTGTCGTAATAACAGTTTCCAATAACCTTAAGCGATACAACGACGCAAGACTCAGAAGGTGTTGAAGATGAGCAACGAAGGGACTACCGACGCTTCGCGTCTAACGGAGAAACACTGCGTACCGTGCGAAGTCGGCACGCAACCATTTGACCTGGAGACCATCAATGGACTTCTACCCATGGTGCCCAAGTGGAAGCTGGAAGACACAACAAAGATCGTGCGAAGTTTCAAGTTCAAAAACTTCATCGAGTCGATGCGCTTCATCAATGAAGTGGCACAACTGGCAGAAGCTGAAGGGCACCATCCAGACATTTTCGTGTCCTACAGCTACGTGCGAATCAATCTTACGACCCACAACATAGGGGGGTTGTCTGAAAACGATTTCATAGTGGCAGCTAAGATAGATGAAATATTTGCGAAAACCGCGCCTAGGCCAGAGTAAGCTCGTACCGTAGATACGGAACCCTTTAAAACCAAAAATACACGTACACTAAGGCTTAGCGGTTTCGGCCCATAGACCAGCCCCGTAAATTGGTGCACGCGGATAGACAGGGCCGGTGCAGCTGAACGTCAGAGCGACAAGAATGCGTATGGTAGTTGATTGTAATGAGTCCTGGAAGAAAGACTCAAAATAATGAGCTCGGCAGCGTCTTCGGAAAGCTGAAAAGCGACCGCTATTCGAGCTTTTTAGGAATTCAGATTACAAAAATCGAACGAGGCTACGCTCAAGCGAACCTGACAGTTGCTGAACAAATGCTCAATTTTAATGGCTTTGCGCACGGAGGCTTGATTTTTTCGCTCGCTGATGCAGCATTTGCAGCTGCTTGTAACTCATATGATCAGACGGCAGTCGCATTGTCGTTCCACATCGCGTACCGACGGCCAGTCCAAGTTAACACACAGCTGGTAGCAGAGGCTGTGGAGGAGAGCTCGGGAAAAAGCACCGCGCTTTATAAGATCGTAGTAAAAACCGACGATCAACGCGTCGTCGCCATATGTGAAGGTTTGGCGTATAAACTGCAGTCTCGCGCAGTCAAAAATGATGGGCCCGAGGCGATTTGAACGCCTGACCTCACGGTTATCAGCCGTGTGCATATTCTCCGTCCTGAAATAAAACAGGATGGAATCAAACCTGGCTAAGCTACGGGCCCATTCGTTGGCAGCGCAATGCCTATAGGTCAATGCATTATATAACAATTCTTGTGTGCTCCTTAAGACGGCGACGCGCGAATCTTTCTTTCTCGCAAAGTAATGCTTATATGCATTGAGCCAAAAACGCTGTTGAAGTGTTCGGGCAGTCTACTAAAGGCAAACTGAGCACAGAGAAGGGCCGGTAGATCAGGGGTAGATCGCTACCTTGGCATGGTAGAGGCCTCGGGTTCAATTCCCGACCGGTCCACTTTTTTTCAATAGGCGATTTTCCTCTTGCGCTTTATCTGCGAGTTCTGTTCATTCAGCTCGCCCTATGTTGGGCCCTTGGCCGCCCCGGCTTCTGCGATTTATAGATTCGCAAAGATCCTGTTTTCGGTTCGCGCTTTAACAAATTTGATTCGGCGCTTGAGCTGTCCAAGCTACAGCATTATATAACGCAGAGAATAAAACAAATGCGATGAGATTTCGTTGCCCGAGTTGCGGCAGCCTCTCCTGCGTGACTTCTGCCGAGCACGTCCTTGAAATTGCCCCTACAATGTACGCAAAGTGTCAGGCATGTCACGATTTGGTTCTTAAGAAAACAGATGAAATCAATTTGTCGGACATCAATTTTAACGATTTGACGTGCACTAACTGTGGAAGAAGGCCCCTTGATGCCGTGATGGCACACATACTCGCCACGTCGGTTCGGCGCAAAGATCGACCAAAGCTGTCGCTTCAAGAAGTAGGTACCCCGCTGTTGTCACCAGGCGTCCCTACATACGCTCCGCCACATATTGGATACCACAACCTGCTTCTCATGACCAATCAACGACTTATCGCAGATGCGAGCGACAGAATTCTCCGAGAGGTACCTGAAGTCGCAGGAGTGATCTTTGGAGATACAAAGCGAGTAATCGGTCTAGCTCACAGCCAAGCCCAGCCGCACACGTGTCGCGTGTTGGCGGGTTGCGACATCCGAGCCGACCTAGTCGCTTCAGCTTATGGGCGGATCCTAATATACAAGAGCCAATCAAAGATTCATATAGAATACGACAATGCGATCAAGATGGCAAAACTCGGAGCGCTTCCAGTATCGGGCCGCGTCGTGCTTGACGCACTCGCCGGGCCAGGTTCCCTCGGTCTTATGAGTGTGCTCATGGGCGCTCAAAGAGTAATTCTAAACGACGCTTGGCTGCCTGCGGTGGAGAATGCGTATCTCAACTTGCGGGTGAACAGAAGAATACTCGGCATACGGATGATAAAGCGCGCGTCAACGACCAAAAGAGAGTCAGATAAAACCCCTGAACTATTCTGCACAGCTACTACCGATAACGGCGTGATAGAGCTTTATCACGGTGATTTTCAGGAGTTCAGTATTCAAGATTGCGAAGTAGATATCATCTTAGTAGACCCGTTCCCCGGTACCGAGGGTAAGTTCAACGCGCTATGCGAGGAGCTTCGCAAAGAACACCCAAAGGTTCAAGTGGTCTACATTTAAGGAGAAACAATCCAAAGGTGCCCCGCACAAGTGCACGCCCTGCACAGCCTCAACAGGCGGCCCTGCAGACAGCAAAACGGATTAGCGGGTTATCCAGGTGCAAAGAAGAGCTAGAACTCGCTTTTTAACCTATTTTTTACTCCTGACGATGTTTTTTAAGAATGGTGCCTTGATCAGGCTAGCCAACAACGTCGTTATTCCAACTTGCGTTGTTGCGATATTTTTCGGGTCTTCAGTCCCAGTATTCCCTCGAGGTTGACAGCGAGATTCGCACTAAACCGCCGGACTGCAACGGCTTAGGTCGTAGTACCATATCCAATTCCTAACAAACATTATGTAGAAGCTCATTCCATAGCTGGACTACTAATTCGTACTATAAATAGACAATAATGCGAACTCGCGCAACTGTCAGACGAAGTAGGTGCATTATAAGTGTCCATGTTAGCATTTGTCGTCGGAACTCGGCCTGAAATAATCAAGATGGCCCCGGTGATCCGCGAATGTGAAAAACAGTCAATAGATGAATTGATTATACACACCGGACAGCACTATTCGTACGAGATGGATAAGGTCTTTTTTGAAGAGCTAGAGCTTCGTGACGCAGACTACGCGCTTAGCGTGGGATCCGGCACTGACGCAGAACAAACCGGCAGGATCCTGGTCGGCGTCGAGAGGGCTTTGAGTAAAGAGCAGCCAGACGTGGTTTTAGTGGAAGGAGACACGAATTCCGTTTTTGCAAGCGCGTATGCAGCGACGAAGCTGCACGTGGAAGTAGGTCACGTAGAAGCAGGCTTGCGAAGCTACGACAGATTCATGCCAGAAGAAATAAACCGCGTGCTTACTGATCATATCTCCGATTTCCTGTTTGCCCCAACTCCGAAAGCAGAAGCGAATCTCTTAGCCGAGGGAATTCCTTCAAACCGGATATCGGTAACGGGTAACACGATCGTGGACGCAGTCCACCAGAATCTCAAACTTGCACAAAAAAGAACCCGTATTCTCGAAGAGCTGAATATTGACGGAAGAGAGTATTTTCTGACAACCGCGCATAGACGAGAGAACGTCGACAACAAAGCACGCCTTAGCGGAATTTTGAAAGGATTGAAAGCGCTGCACGATGAGTTCGACGCGCCGATAATATTCCCGATGCATCCACGAACTCAAAAGCGCGTCGCAGAGTTCGATCTAGCCTTAGACGGCGTCATATCGACTTCTCCTATCGGTTTTCTCGAGTTCTTGCTGTTGGAAGCAAATGCGAAGCTTGTTATCACCGACTCTGGAGGTGTGCAAGAAGAGGCGTGCATTCTAAAAGTCCCGTGCATAACGGTTAGAGATAACACCGAAAGGCCTGAGACGGTGGCAGTCCATAGCAACTTAGTGGTTGGTACCAACGCTGATCAGATCGTAACAGGTGCACGAGCTATGCTAAGCAAGCCACGCAACTGGGATAACCCATTCGGTAACGGCGACTCAGGGCAGCGCATCGTGTCTATACTTAAGAGCGCTTTCGAGGCTTGTGGCGTCGACCTGTGACGCAAAAAAAAGCTTTTCTGCGCCTGCCGAAGCTCCGCGCCTTCCCGCTTACCGCACGTACGCCTCAACGACGCGCTACTTCGCTTTTAAGATGTAGTTTGACCTGCTTTTTCTGCTACTTCACGGCAGACCACCAATAACTCCTCACCGGCCTTTTCCCAGGAAAACTTCCGCGCTTGCGCTACGCCTTTTCTACTCATCTCCCTTTTTAAGTCGTCGTCCTCGAGTACTGTGAGCATTGCGTGCGCTAGCGCTTCGACGTCATAAGGATCAACGAGGAGAGCCGCTTCTCCGACCACTTCTGGCAGCGACGAAACGTTCGATGCAATAACCGGGCACCCGCACGCCATCGCTTCGAGTACAGGAAGTCCAAATCCTTCGTAAAGCGAAGGGTACACGAAGACGTCAGCCTGCTCATAGAGGGCCAGTATTTCAGCGTCTGGTAAGTAGCCCGCAAATGTGATTTTGCTGTTTTTATTTCGCACTTTGACGTCTTGAAGGATGGTCTCCAATTCGGGAATGGCGGTTCTCATATATCCTGCGATAACCAATTCCAATGGATTTTGAGATCGTTTTTGTACGAGCTCAAACGCCTTTATCAGCCGTAGATGATTTTTTCGTGGGGAGATATCAGACACGATCAAGATCTTATTGCTTCCAAAATCTTTGCGAGGAGCTTTTGGAGCGATGAACGGACCGTGGTGAATCACCACAACTCTGTCGGCTTGCAGACCCCAAAAACGCATCGCGTCCTTCTTCGTTGATTCTGAGACCGCGATGTATTTTTCAGGTACGTCGCTGAAGTGCTTTTGAAACGTATTGAGGAGCTTTATCGTCCGCCTGCCTTGGATTCCGTCCTCAGAAAAAATATAAGGGATGAAATCGTGCACTACTTGAACCCATCTTGACCTAGGCAGAAAGCCGTACTTGATGAGCAGAAGAAAAAAATACAAGGCCTCTAAGGGGTCCAGCACGTCCCACGGTGGAGCCAAGAACAGTACCACATCACTTTCCTTATACAAGCGTATGAGTTTCACCATAGTCTGAGGTGTGAGAAAACGCGCTATCGTAAAAAGTGAGACTTTTTGATTAACGAGGAGAGAAGGAGTGAGAAAGTCCATGCCTTGACGAGCAAGGACTGAAACCACGTCCACTTCAGTTGCCTCGGATATTCTTTTGAGTAGCTCCTCGGCGACCCGTGGTATCCCATCTTTTTGTCGGGGAAAAGGTGCTATGACAGTAACTTTCATAATCCTGTATGCCGTTACAAGCTCCGACTCATAATCGCTTCTGATCGAAGGTTGAAATGCGTGCACCTTCGATTTCGGTCGATCTTTCATTCGAGCGGTTGGCTCTCATTTCAGGCGTGCGTCAACCGCCTTTGCTGAGCTCGTATGGACGGTGCACGCTAAGCACTTTGAGCAACCATCTGTTCGTCATATTACAAATAAATACAGCTTCGTAAGGTTTGTACTGTTTGGTTCAAAAAAATCCGCTTTCTCCGTTTTAGTCGCTAAAAAAATGGTAGATGACATTGAAAATAGCGCAAGTTTGCATTAGGTATCTCGCTCCTGGCGGCGTGGAAACGCATATACAAAAGATTTCAGAGCGGTTGGTGCAACGAGGTCACGACGTAACCGTTTATACAACAAACCTGAAAACACAGGTGCCTTGGCAATGCTTTGAAGATTACGCCGCAGAAAGTTACGTCAACGGCGTGCGGGTAGTGCGACTGCCCGTTAAACGATACCCGTTCCCTTACGCAGCATACCCAACTATTCCTGGCTTGATCAAGACAATTTTCGATGCTGAAGATGATGTCGTGCACGCCCATTCGCACCGCTATTACCAGATTTTTGCATGCGCTGCGGCGAAATTGAAACGGGGCCGTCGAAAAGGACGATACCAGATGCCACTAGTGGTCACCCCTCACTTTCATCCGCCGTCTAACATGGAACCACTCGCGGCACGATTCTTCATGGGACTAGACGACATCCTTTTTTCGCGTCGCGTTTACAGAATGGTCGATAAGATACTGGTTGTAACAGACAGTGAAAAGCCTTTCATCGGAAAATTCGCGCCCTTAACGAAGTGCGTAACCGTTCCAAATGGACTGGATATAGAAGACTGGACCCCCATTCCCGACGGTCGACTTTTCCGGAGGCGCTATAAGATGGAAGACGATGAGAAGATGGTCCTGTATACTGGAAGACTCGCAGATAATAAGGGACTGGAACACTTGATCGACGCGTCATATGACGTCGTTGCGAAGTACCCTAAAACAAAATTCGTGATAGTAGGGGAAGATTGGGGCGTGCTTAAGAGGCTCAAAAAGAAGATATGGGCAAACAATTTAGATGATTACTTCGAGTTCACTGGCCATATAGACAGTTACGAGCTTTTTAAGTCAGGCTATGCTGCTGCCAACGTTTTCGTTCTGCCGAGCGAGTGGGAAGCTTTTGGCATCGTTTTGCTTGAGGCAATGGCGTGTGGTACTCCAATTATTGCTTCAGACGTTGGAGGGATTCCCAACGTCGTCGGTGATGTCGGCAGAATATTTAAGTATGGGGATACACGAGCTCTTGCCGAAAATATCATTGATATTCTTGACAATGAGAAGCAGGAACGAAAGAAGAGCATTCAAGGCAGGGCGAAGGTAATTGAACAATTCACGTGGAGCGCTGTGGTCGATAGGCTTGAAAGAATCTATGGGAGCCTCGTCGACTCCAAATGATTTGCGCCCTGCCCCCTTCGAGTTTTGTGGGCCGCTGTTTTGGTAGACTAGAAGACGTGAGCACATAAGAGATGGCACCAACTAATGACGAAAAAGCAGCAAAGTTGAGCCGCGGGTCAGTGGTACGCGGCATAAAAAACAGCGTGCTTTTGTTTGGTGGAAATGCGATCTCTGCAGTAATCTCGTTTGTCATCACCGTTTACATCGCGCGAGTGCTGCCTGTCCCAGACTTTGGCTCTTACATCACTGTGATCTCGTTCGTCACATTATTTGGCATCTTCACGGATTTCGGGATCAACACAGTCATAATCCGCGAAGGAGCAAAAAACCCTGAAAACACACACCATCTCATTTTTAGCTCGATGGGGATCAAGTTTTTCATGTCCCTCGCATCGATGCTGGCTGTAATCGTATTCGATATTTTCACGCCTTACACATTCGAGGTGAAGGCGCTGATCGTGTTAATGTCTATTACGCTCTTGATGGGCGGCATCGGGAGTATGTTCAGCGCTGTTTTCAGCATTTACCAAGACATGAAGTATATCTCGATCATTCAGATCGCTGAACGAATTACTTTTTCCTCGCTTGCGTTCGTCTTTCTGATCGCAGGACTTGGCGTACCCGGCGTCATACTTGCGATTATTATAGCCGCTTTTGTCAGCCTTATACTTAATTTCGTAATCAGCCGACGAATTCACTACTACAAGCTGAACTTTAGACCCGTATTAGATTATGCCATACTAATGCCGGCGGTGTGGTTTGGCATTGCGGGGGTACTTGGGACAATCTGGCAAGGAATAGACACCATTATGCTCTCATTGTTGGCCAACATGACGCAGGTCGGACTGTACACACCAGCGGTCAGCTACGTAAATATAGGGGACATGGCTGTGCTCGCGCTCACCGGCGCATTCTTTCCTATTGTTTCGAGAACCGTGCACGAGAGGAAGGTCTCCAAAAAGGAACTGTCGAAGTACCTCGGCTACTTCGCTGTAGCAGGACTTGTCATGCTCGGAGTAACGTACGCGTTCGGAGGGCAACTCATGATTTTCGCCTTCGGCCCAAAATTCGCTGAGTCTATCGTGTTCATCAACATCCTTGTCATTGGATTTGCCGTGAACTTGGTAACCATCCCAACTGGCCTCTTGCTGGACGCAACGAACAATCAGAAGGTACACGTGCTGAATGCAACTTATTTGACGGGGGTGAACGTTGGGCTGAACTTGATTTTGATACCAGCTATGGGCGCTTTAGGTGCCGCATATGCGACGACTATATCGCAGAGTCTTGGTGCGGCTCTCGGCATACCTATTGCACTCTACGCCTTGAGACGGTCACACTATCTATGACAAGTGAGTGATTATGATCCAGAGTTTAGCGAGTCCCTCATGGATTACGCTCTTTTTTTTCTTCCTCAATGCACACATAGGTCGCTAAGAAGAATAACGAGGAAAAAGCGGAAGTCTACGATAAAATCGAAAAACTCTTTTACTGCTTCGACATTGCGCTGGTGACAAAGCATCAGTTTCACTAAACTGTCTGAAGCAAAATTGAACCACTATTTTCGTTTAGAATCGGTTGTTCTTTCTATCTTGTTGTACAGCAAGATGTTCAAGCATAAAGATTGCTTAAACAGAAACTAAGCGTGATTGAAATCCATGATGTGTGCACGCGATAGAATGATCTTCGCGGGGACTTCCTCCTGCCTTACCGGTTCGCTGGTTACGTATTTCATCGCGTTTTTTGGCGGCAATTATCTCTTCGAACGCTACGGCGAGTACACCAGAATAACACATTAAGAGCTGCTTGCCGCAAATGAGTGGTTTGACAAATATAGGGGGGCTCTCCGTTTTTGTCAGCTAGATGGTCCTAGGGTGCGGGCGTAAAAGTCTATACCAGCGGGAATCTATCGAATGGACCTTAAGAAGTTCGCTGCATATGATTCCTTAGGCCAACTTCCGTAGAACGCTGTACTGGCTTTCGCTGCATTCTATTTGCGGGCCAATTGGAAGACAATAACGTCAACGTAATACAGCATCACTGCGGCGGTGTTGCCCATCTTGGCAGCCGCTATCCTTGTGCTCGTTCTAAGATTCAGACGAAGTAATCAGGCAGCACAAGCCAGAGAAGACAAACGATGGACACCGGAAAAGATAATAGCTAACTCAGCGTAACCACTATTTAGAGCACGACGTTCTTAAGGATTCTGTGCGACTTGGACGAACACTTTTTGAAGATGGCGCTAATCGCAGGAGGTCATTCACTTGAAAACGATATCAGAGAAGATTCTATCAAAGCGCAGTGGAGTTGACGCCGCGAGTGGCGATATCGTCACCGTCCCAGTTGATTTAGTTTTCGCCCACGATGGCACACTGCCGCTTGCGATCCAGGAACTGGGCAGACACTCAGTGAAATTTCCAAAAAGCGCCGTGGCTTTTTGCGATCACGCATCACCATCTCCATCAGAGAAAGTGTCCAACGTCCAAACGCTCATGCGACAGTTTGCCCACACGTACGGTATGGATTTTTATGAAAATGGTGATGGGATTTGCCATCAAATTGTCCTCGAACGGTACGCGTCGCCCTATAAGATAATCGTAGGCGGGGACAGTCACACGTGCACCCACGGTGCACTCGGCGCTTTCGCCACTGGAATGGGTTCGACTGACGTGGCTTCGATCATGGCCTACGGAAAAACGTGGTTGAAAGTGCCAGAAACAGTACACGTGGAGGTTTCGGGAAAACTGCCGAAAAGCGTTCACTCGAAAGACGTATTCTTAGAACTGCTTTCACGAATAACGGCCGACGGGGCCACTTACAAGGCTCTTGAATTCTACGGCGACACTGTTGAAACGATGAGCGTTGAGTCCCGCGCTACGTTGTCAAACATGGCGATTGAAGCCGGCGCAAAGGTAGGAATGTGCGCAGCAGATGAAAAGGTTGAAGCGTATCTAGCGCACTACGGGCGCGGCGACGAGTTCACGCCTTTATACGCCGATAAAGATGCTATTTATGTTGATGAGATCCGTATTCGCGCCGAGACTGTCGTTCCGATGATCGCTAAACCCCACAAAGTCGACAAGGTCGTTCCGGTTACAGAGCTTGAAGGTCAGGAGCTAGACCAAGTATGCATCGGCTCGTGCACAAACGGACGGATTGAAGATCTCCGCGCCGCAGCACGCATTCTGCACGGACATCGGAGCAAAGCGCGACTAGTGGTCTACCCGGCAAGCCGCGATGTCCTTCTAGAAGCCCTTAAAGAGGGGGTCCTAGAAACGCTTCTGAAAGCAGGCGCCTCGATAGGCCCCCCTGGATGCGGCTTTTGCATAGGAAGGACGGTCGCCTTGGGAGATGGAGAAGTTGCCCTTTCCACACAAAACAGAAACTTCAAAGGCAGGATGGGTAACGACACTTCGTTCATTTACCTATCAAGTCCGTCAACAGCGGCAGCAAGTGCGATCGAAGGGAAGATCACAGATCCGCGAGGTTTGGCGCGTTGAAGGCTGTTCTCGATAGAGGGAAACATGAAAATTGAGGGGAAAGTTGTCCGAATATTTCCTAGTGATACCAACACAGATGAGATTATTGCTGGCAAATACAAATATGATGAGCTCGACTTGAATAAGCTCGCTCGGCACACGTTTGAATCACTCGATACGCACTTTTATGATGATTGCAAGCGCTTGAAAGATCCGATTCTGGTTGCTGGGGCGAACTTCGGGTGCGGCTCGTCACGAGAGCAAGCGCCACAGGTTCTCAAAGCTTGCGGCATCTCCTGCGTCATCGCCGACTCTTTCGCACGTATATTCTACCGAAATGGCTTCAATATCGGCCTTCCATTGGTGGAGTGCGAAAGCATGTCAAACAACGTGACGCGAGGCGAGATGCTTAACGTAGATTTCGGTAAAGGGGTGATTCGAAGCGAGAATCAAAATGCCGAGTATCACTTCAAGCCCATTCCACAGTTCATGCAAGAATTATTAGCGAAAGGCGGACTAATGCAATACTTGGACGCCCGTGGCGGATTCACGGATTAGCCAACTCAGCGTTTTTGACAACTGAATCATTCTGGTGAGGCAATGCAAGAAGTAGCCGTTATATTGGGAGATGGAGTTGGACCTGAACTGGTAAAAGCAATGATGCGAATCGTCACTGCTACCGGAGCGCCCGTAAATATGATCCCTTGTCACGCGGGAAGCGATTGGTACGAGTCTCACGCAGGAACCTCATTAATTCCCGATGAGACCTGGGACGTAATCAACTCAACTCAAGCCTGTTTCAAAGGGCCGACCACAACACCTGGAGGGCCTGGTTCCCCGCGCAGTGTCGCCGTTACCATTAGACAGGAAAAGGACCTATTTGCAAACGTCCGTCCGATACGAACGTTTCCCAATACCCCTCGTCCTCTTGGAGATGTCGACTTTGTGTGCGTACGTGAAGCGACTGAAGGCATGTACGCGGGCAGTGAAGTGCAGCTCTCGGGAGACATGTACGTCGCCCTACGGAAAATCACGAAATCGGCGAGTCGAAGAATAGCTCACTTCGCTTTTAGCGAGGCATACAAACGAAGCTGGACAACTGTTGTCGCTATCCATAAGAGTAACATACTAAAGCAGACGGACGGCGCTTTTCTCCAAGCCGTCCGCGAGATAAAAAGTGAGTTCTCGAACATTGGACTCTGGGAGTACCACGTGGACAACGTCGCACAACAACTCGTGAAAAATCCGCAGATATTTAACAAATCGATATTACTGTCTACTAACCTCTTCATGGACATACTAAGCGAAGAGTGTGCGGCGCTGGTCGGGAGCATTGGAATGATCTACTCGGCGAATTTCGGCGACACTTATGCCATGTTTGAACCTGCCCACGGTTCAGCCCCCAAGTATCAAAACCTTGACAAGGTGAATCCCACCGCCACCGTACTTGCTGGAGCGTGGATGCTCGATTACTTGGGCTTGAAACGCGAATCCGCGATGATATTCAACGCCCTCCAAGAGACTGTTGCTGAAGGCAAAACGACGTACGACCTCGGAGGCGCTCTCAAAACGAGCCAAGTGACCGATTGCCTCATCGAAAAAGTTGAGGGGGGCTTTGACCGAGCGCCTTGACGCGACCGACCAAAGCCTTATTCCTTTTCTGAACAGGCTGCGCACGCGCTGCGGCTTTGGTCTAACAAGAGACCTTTCTTGCTGCAGCTCACGCACTCTTGAGAACGTCCTCCGCTCACGAAGCGCTTTTTCGGAGCCATGTGCTGACAATCGAAGCTTTCACGCAGTTTTTCGATGGCGCACTCATCGCACTGTACTTCATGAACCATAATGCCTTCGCCGGCGAGGACACAAGAGTAAAAATCTAGGCGTTCCGATCCGAGCAGGACACGCTCACGCCTGCGGTAACGGCACTCCTTCGTATTGCTTCCTCCCCTGGCTTTTATTCGTAACGAGTGTGGGCAATCCAAGGCGGGTACGCTTCCTCGCTCGTTAGGAAGTATTTAATCGCGTACTCCTTGAGTTCATCATCTGAAACGCTTGAGGTGCGCGCCTCCTCATCGTAAAGTTTGTGAATGTCGTTGCAGATCATCTTAATCCTGCGGTCGTTTTTCCTCAAGTTCACCTCGACGCCCAGAAGCTCGTTCAGGACTTCCTGCATCTTGTAGCGCACTACTTCCCTCCCAGAGGAGTCTCCGATGAGAAGCACGCGCTGTCCGCCCACAACCTCTGGCGGAAAAGGCTCGTACGTAAAAGGGTTCTTCAACACGCCGTCAGTATGTATGCCGCTTTCGTGGGCGAAAATGTTTTCGCCGACAATGGCCTTGTTTCGCGGGAGTCTAAAAGCGAGCTCGTGTTCCAAATAGCGGGTGAGCTCCGTAACTGGTGCAGGATTGTACTTTTCGAATCCCTTCACGCGACAAAAAAGAAAGGTGAGAATCTTTTCAAGCTCGGTATTCCCTGCCCGCTCACCTATGCCCATGAACGTCAAACTAGACCAGTTCGCTCCGTACCAGTACCCAGCCAATGTGTTGGCAACGCCGAGTCCAAAGTCATCGTGAACGTGCATTTCGAGATTCTCCGCGCCGATCTCTTTGAAGGCGCGCACGATCTTAGGTATGCTGAACGGCAGCGGAGTCTCTTCGAACGGAACGCCGTAGTTCAAAGTATCGCAGATTCGAAAAATCGCGTCAGGGGCAATATCCAACAATTCCTTGACGAAAGGGATCACGAAGTTTGGGATATCAGCGCGCGTAATATCCTCGAGATGACATCGTACCTTCAACCCGTGATCGACGGCGTATTGGAGAGCTTCAGCGTACTTGTCGCGCGCCTGTTCTCGATCTTTCAAGCCAAGTTTATCGAAAATGTGTGTGTCCGATATGGACATCAGAATGCCTACCTCGTTTATGCCGTCCATACTAAGGTTCATATCGATATCGGCGATGTTGGCGCGCGCCCACCCCGTGATTTCAGGATGATCATAATTGCAATCGAGCATATCGCGGACCAAGCTGCGGTCTCTCTCATTGAAAACAAAACACTCGAGCTTTTCTATGCCCATTTCGTGCAAGAACTCGAATATCTTAAGCTTCTGTGCTTTCTTTAATACGATGCCCGGCATTTGGGACCCGTCTCTCAATGTGCTGTCGCTGATCTTGACCTCCAAATCGCCCGGAAGCTCGATTTTCGGCATCTCAGCGTACGATCTGTACAATTCTAGAATCCTCCACTTCGTCGCAACGCGATATAACGCAACTGCGTTCTTTTTTATTACAATAATTCTATATGAATCTACTTCTGCTTGTTTTGCACAGCATCTCCGGGGCGTCGCACATTGATATACTAAAAAATACTTATCAGTCCCTGTATGGGCAAATCTCGAGTGACTCTCAAATACGGAGACCGAAAAACCACTGTCACGCTAAACAAAAGAGACCTCATTCAAGTAATACAACCAAACGAAATCGAGACTGGAGATGAAGAAAGTGAGATTATCCGCGCGATGCAACATCCTATCGGGACACCCATGCTCCACGAAATCGTGTCAACGCGCAAGGCTTCAAAAAAAGACTTGAGCGCCGTCATCATCGTGAGTGACGTAACGAGGCCGACGCCGACCAAGAAGTTGCTCCCTCATGTTTTAAGAGACCTGCACAATGGCGGAATACCTGAAGACTCGGTGACGATCTTGTTTGCTCTCGGAATTCACAGGACGTTATCCGAACGAGAGATGAGAACGCTCGTGGGCGATAACGTCTTTGACGATTACCACTGCATCAACCACGACGCGAATGAGTCCGCTTTTGTAGGAACAACGTCGCGAGGCACGCGGGTTCGTGTCAACACGGTGGCGCTCGACTCCGATGTGAGAATTTGCATAGGGGCGGTTGAACTCCACTACTTTGCAGGCTACAGCGGCGGATACAAGTCACTGCTCCCAGGCATCTGCGCGCGAAAGACTATCGAAGCAAATCACAAACTTATGCTACAGCCAAACGCGGCCGCCGGAAGGCTAGACAGCCCTGTCAGAAAAGACCTAGAGGGGGCGGGCCGGTTGATCGGATGCGACTTTCTCGTAAACGTCGTGCTTAACTCAAAAAAGCAGATCGTAAAAGCCGTGGCAGGTGATCCCATTGCAGCGCACCGGGAAGGCGTCAAAGTCGTCGATTCGATGTACATAATTCCGATTACCGAACTTGCTGATGTCGTGCTCGTTTCAGCTGGAGGTACACCCAAGGATATAAACCTCTTTCAAGCACAAAAAGCGCTTGACAATGCGAAATACGCGATGAAGGAGGGTGGCACGATCGTGCTGGCCGCCGAGTGTCCAGAAGGATTGGGTGAAAAAGTGTTTGAACGATGGATTAACGAAGCTCATAGCAAACAGGAGCTCATTGACAGGCTCGACTACGCATTCGAAATCGGCGGACACAAGGCCGGAATTCTGGCTAAGCTCACCCAAAAAGCCGATGTTTATCTCGTGTCTGAGCTTCAAGAAGAGATTGTGGAGCGCGCATTTTTACTCTGCGCACGAGATTTTGACGATGCTCTACAAGAAACAGTGCGAAAGTATGGGCCAGATGCCCGAATTACAGTCATGCCGCACGGAGCGCTCACTCTCCCGCGGCTTCAATAGAAAAACGGCCGCGCTGGTGTAACCAAAAAGAGCACACAAGATTCGGAGTTATGTGGGTAACTAACTGCCACAACGGTTCAGGGCGACCTTTAGACATTAGGAAAAGGTATAGCGGCGTTGAGCGCCCGCTTTTCATTTTGATTCTCTCCAATTCGGATACGGCGGCGATTCCCGGCATATCAGGTGCTGGAAGCACTGAAGATTACATCCAATACACGCCGGCTGCTGACGCTGAAATTGTCTCCAACGGAAAACTGAAAACGATTGGAGTAATGCCTGATGCACCGTCTGGAGCCGTCACTCCTGCCGTTCTCACACGTGCCGGCCTTAATCTGTCACAAAGTGCACATCTTCTAATAAACTCAGGCTTGAAGATTGTGCCCGGAGTCCCTTATTACGACTTGCGAACGAAACACGGCGGCGACATCCGATTTGCGCCAGCAGTGCCCGACGCTTACTCAATCCAAAAGGCTGCCAAAAAGCTCGCTGCGTGCTGTGACTGCGACTTAGCAGTAATAGGAGAGACAATTCCTGGAGGCACAACCACCGCGCTGTGCGTGCTACGTGCGCTCGGCTTCAGCGCTAACGTGAGCAGCAGCTTCGCGACGAATCCGATCGCTTTAAAAGAAAAAGTCGTACGAGAGGCGATGCGCCGCGCTTCTATGAATCCAGGAAACTTACGAAACGATCCCATGCGAGCTATTGAACTATTTGGTGATCCAATGATGCCTTGTGCGGTCGGACTCACCGAGGGTTTCCTGCGCTCCGGAAAAGAAGTTATCTTAGCAGGTGGAACGCAAATGGGTGCAGTTGCAGCCGCGTTGCGTGCACTCGACGTTTCCACCGACCTTGTAATAGCTACGACAAAGTACGTCTTCGACGATCGTGCGGCTCGGTTTTTAAAGTTGGTTAATGCATTAGACGTAGATGCGTTTAGCGCGGATCCAGGCTTCTCAAAAAGCTCGGTTGATGCACTTCAGAAATATGAGCAGGGAGAGGTGAAAGAAGGCGTGGGGGCAGGGGGGGCCATGACTCTAGCTTATATACGTGGCTACAGTCAAGAAGCTTACAGGCGGGAAGTTGAGGCTGTGATCAAACGCCTGTGACACATATGCACCGACCGCAACACCGGTGTAGGCACTTGTAGGCGGATAAGACGACACTCAACAAATTATAAAAGCTTCAGTTAACAATACTCACAGGATGTTCAAGCAAAAACACATCGTTTCAATGCGAGATTTAACGCGCGATGATGTGGACTTTGTGCTGGACTACGCTGAAAAAATGATGCCGTGCGCAAAAGCCGGCGTGCGACTGCTCCAAAGCCGAATATTGGCGCTGCTTTTTTTCGAACCTAGTACTAGAACGCAACTTTCGTTCGACTCAGCGATGAAGCGGCTCGGCGGCTCTACTTTAAGCTTAACCTCGGAAGAGAGCTCTGTACTAAAAGGCGAAACCCTTGCTGACACGATAAAAGTCGTGGGTGAATACGCAGATGCGATCGTCCTGCGACATCCGAGGGAAGGAGCGGCGCGAATGGCTAGTGAAATATCAAGCGTCCCCATCATTAACGGAGGCGATGGAGCAGGCCATCACCCCACTCAAACTCTTCTCGATCTCTTTACGATAAAAAAGGAGAGTCATTTACACGACCTCGACATAGCTTTGCTAGGAGATCTTAAATACGGACGGACTGCGCACTCCCTGGCCTATGCCTTGAATATGTACGATGCGAACATCACGCTTGTAGCACCAGAGGGACTCCAAATGCCCAAGCACATCGTTAGTACGCTAGATTCCGTCAGATTAACCGAGGACATTGATGAGGTCATTCGGGACGTGGATGTGCTCTATGTCACGCGAATACAAAAAGAACGATTTCCTGATCCAAACGAATATTTGCGCGTCGCCAAGAGTTATAGGATAACGCTGCCAGTTTTAGAGGGAGTGCGTGATAATCTGATTATCATGCATCCGCTGCCGCGCGTAGACGAAATAGCTCAAGAAGTTGATCAAACGAAATACGCGAAATACTTCAAACAAGCATTCTATGGGATACCTGTGAGAATGGCGTTGCTCGCGATACTCTTGAATGGTGCGACATGATTCCAGACAAAGACAAGGAGGAACTGAGAGTCCGATCGATTCGAAACGGTTCTGTCATAGACCATATCACCGCCGGAAACGCTCTTAACGTGCTCAGAATACTCGGCATAACTGGGATCAGTACCGCTATAGTTAGCGTGGTCATGAATGTGCCAAGCAAGAGGCTGGCTTTCGGACGAAAAGATATCGTCAAGATCGAAGACCGGGAGCTAGTCCCGGCAGAAGTAGATAAAATTGCGCTTATAGCCCCGCAGGCGACGATCAACATCATACGGGACTACGAAGTGGTACAAAAGAAGTTAGTCGTCTTGCCGGATTTGATAACCCACGTCGTTCGCTGCCCGAATCTAAATTGCATTTCAAATAGCGCAGAGCCGATCTATTCTAAGTTTAGAGTTCTTGACTCGTTTGTCCTTCGGTGCAGCTACTGCGAGAGCATCATCGATAGCGATATCGCGACATACTTGATTTGATGCTGCAAATCGCAACCATTCGCTTCATTGCGCGCACATTACGCCACCTCGTGCAAAGCTACGCGCGAGCGCAAGAAATTTGCTCGGCGATCAAGAGCGCAGGACCCCACCAGGCACTTTTGGCCTCGAAGACACCCTGATTGGATTACACGCCCAAAAAATACGCTGCTTGCCGATTGAACGAAGTTATCGCGTTACACCAGTCAGCCGATTTTCCGTGCTGCGAGTCTGATCGCTTCGACCAGACTATTCTGCGGCATGATTGATGCGACGGGGATGCGCAAGATTCTTTCAACTGTGGGACTGACGATCGGGGCGCAAACTAATGCGAGCGCGCCGTCGCGCTCAGCGTGGATAGCTGCTATCAAAGCTTCTTCAATTGACGTTGCTGGATACTCTCTGATTACGATTTCTTTCCCTTCTATCATCATGAACCTTTCCGTTATCTTGTCAAGCACAGGCCTGGCAGCGACGACGGCAATAAGATCGCCTTTTTTTGAGGCTCCTTCGAGTCGTCTAACTGCTCGGAGGATCTCTCTGAGTGTTTTGAGATTTGGCTCGCGTTCTCCTGAAATAATTTTGTAAAGCGTGCTTGATGATACGCCTGAAATGTCAGCAAACTTAGTAACTGTATACCCGAGTTCTTTTATCGCTTGCAAAAGAGTACTCTTGAGTTCCTCGTCGGATGAAAACGTTGCCCGAATAAGATCATCTGCAAGCATTACGATTTCCGCACACAGTTAACTACACCTATTATTTAATGGTTGTTATAGGATAATGAATTGTACAAAAAAAGAAAATGATTAATTTTTCGCACCAGATTCCCACACGCAGCTTGCATTAGAGGCTTTCACAAAGGTTCTGTTTTAGAGGGGCAAAGAACCGTTCGCTCGAACGTTCGAGGCGTTGGCACGAGCTCCGGAGTAATATGCCACCGTTAAGCTTGTAAACTTGAATTCCTAGTAAAGGATATGGACCGGGAGTTTACCGAAAAACTAACGATTTTCTGGGAAAGCGGCGCCATTATGTTAGTCGATCAAACGAAGCTTCCAATCGCCTATAAGCTCATCAAAATTACAACAATCAATCAGCTTATTAACGCAATAAATAGATTAAAAGTGCGCGGAGCGCCGGCTCTCGGAGCTGCCGGCGCCTACGGCATTGCTCTTGCAGCGCACAACTCGAGAGCGCGTACTGTATCTAAACTAAAGACCCACGTACATGCAGCAGGAAGGTCAATTCTAGCAACACGACCAACTGCCGCCAATCTGTTTTATGGGGTTGATCGCGTTCTGAAAGCGATAGAGCCGTGCATCACATCTGACGAAGTCCGAGAAACAGCGCTAGACGAAGCGATACGCATAGCAGAAGAAGATGTGATCACCAATAAAGCTTTAAGCGTCGTAGGCGCGTCTTTGTTGAAAGATGGCGACGTCGTCATGACCTACTGCAACGCTGGAAGGCTCGCCACTGTAGGCTGGGGGACTGCTTTGGGGGTCATTCGCTCGGCAGTAAAGGAAGGAAAGCGGATCGCCGTCTATGCGTGTGAGACAAGACCACTCAACCAGGGCAGCCGCATCACAGCGTTTGAGTTGCTCGAAGATAACATTCCAACCACCTTAATCGCCGACAATATGGCGGCTTGGATAATGAGGCAAGGAAAAATCGATCACGTAATAGTCGGGGCAGACCGGATTACTAGATCGGAAGTTTACAACAAGGTCGGAACGTATATGCTCGCGATCTGCGCCAAGAACCATCGCATACCCTTCTACGTCGCCGCGCCATTATCAACCTTTGATTACGAAAGCTCCGTCGTCAAGATTGAAGAGCGAGACGCCAATGAACTCAGATTCTGCGGTGGACAACAAATTGCCCCGAGCGCTGTGCAAGTGAAAAACCCCGCGTTTGATGCGACGCCCGTCGAATTCATCACTGGGATAATAACCGAAGAAGGCATCATGGACCCTCAACATATCTTTCACAGATCTGATACCCAGAGCTGACCGCGATGGAGAACTCAACAGCGATAAATATAATATGCCAAGACAAGCCCGGCGTTTTGAGAGATGTTGCTGCGGCAGTTGCCCGTTTTGAAGGTAATATACGATATACGCAGCAGTTCATCCTCACGAAGGGGAAGCATCAGGGCTTGGCTGCAATCTATATGGAGATCGTGAACGTCTCAAACGTGCTCGATTTGGCTAAAAAGCTTAAGGCCATCTCCGAGGTCGACAGCGTTTCTTTTCATGAGCCCTTCGAAAAGATTTGGGGCTCTAGAATCATTATAATCGGCGGTGGCGCTCAGGTCGCGCAAGTAGCCCTCGGAGCGATTACGGAAGCTGATAGACATAACATACGCGGAGAGCGAATTAGCATTGACACATTGCCAATAGTAGACGAAGACAATATAGCCAAAGCAGTAAATGCAGTATCTAGGACGCATCGCGCAAGTATATTAGTGCTCGCGGGCTCGCTTATGGGAGGAAAAATCGCTCAGGAGGTCAAGAAGCTACAAAAAGAGGGTTTTAAGGTAATTGCTCTGAACATGGCAGGGTCCGTGCCGGAAATAGCGGACCTAGTAGTCACTGATCCTGTACAGGCGGGAACATTTGCCGTGATGGCAATCGCGAAAACAGCGAGGTTTGACTTAGATCGAGTTTCAGGCAGACGCTTCTAGCATTTCAAAATCGAGACGTAGGTATTCACAATGTGGCAGCTACTAAGATCGGCAGCGTAATAGTCGCGTCTGAATACACCGTTACTGTATCAGCATGCTCACCTATCTTCCCCCATGATTTCGCCTCATCCAAAGTGGCACCGGAAAGCCCGCCAGTCTCAGGGGTATCCATTGTGAGTTGAATGGCGAAATCAAACCCTTTGGGAATAAGAAGCATAGACTGCATAATGAAATTTTTCGGAACGCCTCCGCCAACAAAAAGCGCCCCTGCTCGTCGCGCTTTGTAGCAGATGTCCATTATTTGTCGGATATCCTTGAACGTGTCGACTTGAAGATCGCGTTTATATCCAAACACCCAACTCTGAAGCCCGATCGAGGAGTCAGCGATAGCAGGACAAAACACAGGCACTTCGTTATCTACGGCGGCCCGCAGAATAGAGTTTTTGTCCTCTATGCGCGACCCTACCTCCCGCAAAAAATTGCAAATCGTAAACAGCTTTTGTGGGTGCGAATCTAGAATATCACCAACTATCGCGTCAAACCTTTCTTCAAACGTTGTGAAATGTTGGTCGGCCAAATAAACGTCATATATCCTATCAATCTTGCAGTTTTTCAGTTCGATGTCGTTCGCAGTGCATTGTCCTTGACAATGCTCGCCTCCGAAAGCTTCGATCATGTCGTGCACAAGGTTAGCGCCGGTGGTAACCAGCACATCAATATCGCAGCGCCTAACCATGTCAGCAACAACTTGCCGCATTCCTGCTGGAATCATGGCGCCAGCGAGGCCAAAAAAGCTCGTGACGTCTTCAGCTTGCATTTCTTTGTATATTTTAACAGCCTGAGCTAGGCGACCGGCTCCAAAAGCGCAGTTTTCGTACTGTCCCATTAAGTCCGCTACCGTGATGTCTTTTCCGACCTTTGCGTGTTTGATAGGGTTCACCGAATAGTCTCCGTTTCCTATGGCTTTTCGTAGTCCGTCATTATGCGGGCGAACAAGAAATCTCGAACGAGTTTCGCGCCGACAAGAGCCGAAATTCCCATATCGTAATCGGGAGTTATTTCAACCATATCGAAACCGACCACGCGAGATGAAATCTCTCTGATCGCCGTTCGCAGTTCCAGAGGTGTCAACCCATAGGGCTCAGGATTTCCGACTCCAGGCGCATATGCTGGGTCTAGGACGTCCATGTCAATGGAAAGATACACAGCCTTGTTTTCGACTAACGGCGCTATGTCCTTCAAAATTTTCTTAATCCCCACACCTCTAATCCGGTCCATCGTATAAATAGCGCTGGTGTCTAGCGCCCTCTCATACTCATCGCGCGCCCCACTGCGGATTCCGATTTGAATCAGCGGCACGGAAAGACCGAACACGTTTCGTGAGACGCACGCGTGCCCGCATTCGTTTCCAAGATAATTTTCTTTGAAATCTAGATGCGCATCAAAAATAACCACGATGAGCTCCATCTTGTTTGCAAGGGCCCTGACGCACGGAAAAGTGAGTGAGTGCTCGCCGCCTAACGCTATCGGGACTTTTCCGTCTTCCACTATGCGAGACGTTGTTGCCTCCAGATCGGCAATCATGTCGTCTACGTTGCCATACTCCGTGTCGCCTATATCACACACCAGCGACTCTAAAAGCTCACAATCGCACTCAAAGTCGTACGGCTCATAATTGTGCGAAGCTTTGCGTACAGCTTCAGGCGCCCATCGGGAACCTGATCTAAAAGAGGACGTGCCGTCGAACAAGACGCCGTGAATAACGTATTTGCTGCTTGCGTAATCAGAGCCTGAATCGGCAAATATCATGCGTCAAAAATTCAACTGTCTAGTGAATTTATTATTTGATATCTAATTTGCGCTTTCCCATCGATTCCAGGTACGAGACGTCTTTGCCTGCCTCCAGTTTATCCTTGTGCTCTGGCGGAATCTCAATCTCAAAAGTCGAATAGTCGTTGAGATCCATGAGCTGCGCAACACTCCCCATAACAGAAAGAACTTGAGCCCCTTTTCGTTCGACAATGGGGACGTAAATCTTGGCGCTGACCGGCTGCACGATCGATCGCTTTTGGCCATCAAAAACGCCGATCGCGTCTATCCTCGCTTTGGCTGATCCGTGCTTACCAGGCTTTGATGTTGCCAAATTAACTATAGTGGAGGGTTCATCGTCAATTATAATATAACGGCCGACTTTCAGCGTTCGTATTTCCGTTTGCTCCTTCATGCGGGATAATAGACAAGCATTAAATATAAATGTATACGCATTAACGTAAAAGGCTTAGCGCCCAGCAACGCACGCTATTCAAGAAAACGACGAGATTTGGGTCAGTAGAAATGCGCATAGGAATCGTCTCTAGATGTGATGTTAAAGAAGCAACCGACTTAGCTGCCAAAATCGGCCGCCATTTCAAAGGCCGTGCTGATGTAATCTATGAAGATCAAACCGCTCGCGCACTTGGGCAAAGAGGAACGGAACTCGAAAGCTTCGACGTCGACGTAATAGTGTCCGTAGGCGGCGACGGGACGATCCTGCGAGTTCTGCAAAACATTCCACACCCGATTCCAGTGGTGGGCATAAATGTCGGAAAAGTAGGCTTCCTGGCGGAAGTCAGCCCGCAAAGGGCGCTCGGCGTCGTTGAAAGCCTGCTCGACGGCTTCCGCGTCTCGGCACACTCGAGACTAGCAGTGTCGGTCAATGGCCGACTCCTACCGTCCGCTACCAATGAGGCGGTAATTGTCACTTCACGACCGGCAAAAATACTTGAGTGCAGCATCAAGGTAGACGATCATGTTCTTGATGTGCTGCGTGCAGACGGCGTTATCGTCGCTACACCTACGGGGTCAACCGCGTACGCAATGAGCGCCGGTGGTCCGATCGTGGATCCACGAGTAGATGCATTTCTTATCGTCCCTCTTGCCCCCTATAGGCTTTCCGTCCGTCCCTGGGTCGTGTATGGCGAGAGCACCGTAGTTATCAAAATAGAGGAAAAGGACGCTCTTATCGTCATTGACGGGCAATATAATGAAACCGTTCACAAAGACGATGAGATCCGCTTTGACAAAGATGATCAGAAATCGCTGTTTGTTCTTGTCGAAAAGAGTTTTTTTGAAAAAGTCTTGACGAAGCTGAGATAAAGCGTCGCGACAAGTGCTTTAGTTGTTCGCGTTAGGAAGAGCTGCTTTCGTGCTTCTCAGGGGTAGAACTCAACAAGTTCTGAGCTGTTTTCCAAGAACGTCTCGTTCCAGGTGGCAGGTCACCCCGCGCGTCCAACCACTTTTTCAAAAAAGCAATCGTCGTTACGTCTGACGGATAACCACTGCCAATAGTGACACCGAGAGAGCGTTCAAGGGCTCTTATGCTAGTATCTCTGCTCACTTTGGCGATGATTGACGCAGCCGACACAATAGCGTAATTTGCATCTGCCTTGTGCTCAGCGATTACCTTGTTTATCCCGCTCGCCCCCTTCACGCGCTCAGAGAACCGCGATGCATTTACGTCAGCGGCGTCAACAAATGCTACATCGGGCTTTAAATATCGCAAGGTTTGAGCATGGCCTCTCACGAGGATTTCGTTCACAGTAAGCACCGTTCTTAGTTCATCTATTTGTTGAGCGGTAATCTCTTGCAATTGCACAGCGCATACCTTTTCGATCCGTTTCGATAAAAATTCGCGCCGCTTTGCGCTCAGCGCTTTTGAGTCTCTAAGCCCCATCCTCTCCAAGTACTTTAGTTCTGAAGAGTCAATACAAACTCCTGCAACGAAAAGCGATCCCAGAACCGCCCCTTTGCCTGCTTCATCCACACCAGCAAGCTTCATGGCTCAAATTGCCTCAAAACAGATGACGCACTCCAGCTAGCAGTCGCGGATTACGAGAGATGATACGCCTTACTATGCCAGCAACGCTCATCTCCTCGAGCGGCAGCCCTTCCAGTGAGCGCACGAGCTTGTTCAATTCGTCATCGGACAGATTGACAAAGATGTCCTTTATTTTGTAATTTCGTTCGAGCTTCTTCCCGAAAGACGCGCGCCAAGCCGCTTCATATCGCTTCAAAACCTTAGCAGAGGGGTCTTCCGCTCGGATAGCTTCCTTGGCAACTTCGCCTGCCAGTCTGCCGCCCTCTAAGGCGTTAATTATGCCGCCGCCAGTTATAGGATCAGTGTGATGCGCAGCATCACCGACTAGCATAATGCCGTCTCCTGCTGTTTTACGGACGGCATTGCTGACTGGGACACCTCCAACGTTCAATTCAACTGGCTGGCCGTTGGGGTAATGCTTGTTCACAAACGCGTCTAGATAGTCGATTGGATGCTTGCCGTCTAGTTTGCTCGCGAGGACACCAAGCCCAATATTTGCTGCTTGTGATCCCTTCGGGAATGCCCAAGCGTAGCCCCCGGGAGCCGCCGAACCGAGATAAAAATCGCAGCAGTCGTCCATCAAATCGACGTTAGCCACAAGGTACTGGGCGCAGCTTTCGAGGTCTTTGGGTCGAAGAGTAGTGTTAATGCCAGCCCAGCGGCCGACTTGTGACTCGATGCCATCGGCCGCGATGACAACAGCTGCACGGATTTCAAGGGATTCGCCTAAATGCCGAGCCTCGATGCCATGTATGAACCCATTTTCTGTTATGACCCCTGTCGCGCGCGTCCTGACTACCACATCAGCTCCTGCTCGCGCTGCCCGCTTTGCAAGGTCTCGATCAAAAATCTTACGCTCGAGCACGTAGCCTACCTCGGGACCCGCAAGTTCTTCTGAAACGTCCAATCTCGTTCCATCAGGCGCAAATATGCGGGCTCTGGCTACTTTGCTCGCGATCCACTTTTTCTGGGGTCGTAAAAACTTTGAGAGCCCCACTTTTGATATGCCTTCAGCGCACCGAACAGGATCGCCAATTTCTTGGCGCTTTTCAATCAAAAGAACGTCACATTCTGGTGCGGCTGTCGCCGCAGCAAAAGCTCCGGCAGGCCCCGCCCCGACTACTATGATATCATATTCGCTTTTCACACTCACGCCTCTCGGTTCAGGAAACGAAGAGCGCGCCGACTGGGCATATTGTGATACAAGTTTCGCACGCCGTACAACTTTCTGCAATTTCGAGGCACGACTCGATAAGCGTTATCGAATTAGCCGGGCAAACGGATACACAGGCGCCACAGTGTCCACATTTATCAATATTGACTTGAATCACGGTTTACCTCCTTTTGGCTGCGCTGCCGAGCAAAGAGTGCGTAACAAGAAGCGCAGAACGTTTCGAGGCTCGACAGGCGCAATTCTTAACGTATGTACCGGAGATCCTCTTCGCTCGCCACTTCGTGCATCCCGGTTTGCTCCATTTCCCTGAGTCGAGCAACAATTTTTTCCATGTCTTTTGCGCGGTCTTCCAGCGCTTGCATGTTAATGTCAATGTTTAACGCTTTACTTAGGACTGTCAGTACTGCCTGTGCGCTCTTTGGATCGACCAAATAACCAGATGTTTCGCCCATCAAACAGATCCCGTCAATACCCATAAGACCGCCAAGTCCCAGCAACAATCCAGAAGCTCCTACGATGCCCCCTCCTGGCTCATTCTCTTTGAAAGCCACGCCGTATCGTTTCATTTCTTCAACCAGCGCTAAGTTGTTCACAGCCCCCAAGACCGCAGGCTTCTCTACAAGCTGTCCGAGACCGTAGCCGCCAAGTGTGTAGATCCTTTGCACGCCGTTTTCTTTGGCTAGTTCCAAGTACGCACTAGTCAGCTCGTAATGCCCCTCGTTTGTCGCGCTTTGATGATCACCGACGAGGACCAGCAGATCCTGCTTGCCGCTGTTGACCGCATAGAATTCGCTTCTAACCATTCTAACTGAGCCATCAGCAAGCACGATCACCTGGGGGGGAAAATGCGAGGAGTACACTTCGACGATTTTTTTCGCGCCAAGTTCGTCAATCATGTGCTCAGCTACGAGTTTTCCCACGTGTCCAATTCCTGGCAATCCCTCTACCAGAATCGGCTTTTTCAATTTCACGTCTGTGATTCGCTTGACTTCTATTCGCTCCATCTAGATCCCACTTGTTAAAAAATCTTCAACTTAGCTTTAAGCGCTCACTTTGATCGTGCAGCTGCCTCGCGCTTGAGCATTCTCCGATATCTGCCGTATCGATCCTCCGGTGAGAATCTCGCTGGGCGCGCCGCCACCGTCGGTTGTCCGCACGTCCGACATTTGTCCTCTAAGGTGTAGCCGTGACATTTTCGAAGCTTCATCTTTAGCTTAATGAGACGGTTAGGCTATATTATGATGATTGAAGTTCTCTATGAAACTTTCCAGTGCCGCCGGCCTTCAGTACCACGTCCATAGCTGCGTTAGCAGCCCTTTTCATCGCGTTTTCTGCGATTTTGTAATCGAGGGCGACTATCCTTATACGGTAGCGAGGCGCCCCGATGTAGCTCACGTCAAAGCGAATGTCATCATCTTCGGACTTCATGGCGGCTTTCAGCGCACGTTTGATAACGTCTATCCCGTTCGGTTGAGGACATATCAGATCTACGTAGCCTGTGATGTACACGTAAGGTATTTTTACGTTCTCCTTAGCAACGAGTGCAATTTGAGCGGCAACCTCGGGCTGAAGTCCTTTGAGAGCTTCTGGGCCCCGGATGGCTGCGTCCTCAAAGACATAGTAAAGACCGTCGAATTTTTCAGCGAGTTGCTCATAAAGCGCATCTTTGTCCGCCCCCGTGGCTTCGGCTACAAATTCTAGCCACTTTTCGGCTTTTTGTTCGCTTTTCCATTCCTGAATCTTGGAGCGTCTCTGATGCTCATTAACGTCCTTAAACGAGAGATCAATGTGGCTACGGCTCGGATCAACGTTCAGGACCTTGCACACGATCTTTTGACCTTCCCTTACGTGATCTCTTATGTACTTAACCCACCCAGACGCAACTTCGGAGATGTGAATTAGCCCCTCCTTCTTGTCGTACTCGTCGAGTTGAACAAATGCTCCAAACTCGACTACGTTAACCACTGTACAAACGACCAAGTCTCCGATCTCTGGCCAACCTTTTTTCATAAGACCTCAAGTATTTGTGTCCTTATCTCTGCCCTCCCGCCGCGCGGCTCAACAAGAGTTCTCCCACAGACGATGCAGTTTACCACCGAAGACGCACTGCCGAAGACAATCTGGATATTCTCACAATCCGCACATCTTACGCGCAGAAATTTGCTCACGACTTACACCTCCACTAACTCGAACTTCGATACTCTGAATCCTTTCCTTGTGTGCGCTTTGTTACATTCGGTACAGCGGTAGCGAACGTTGATGCGCTTGGTTGGTTTGTCTCCGCCCGGAACCTTGGAAAACTTGCCGAGATTACCAATGCCGCTGCGCCGCTTTTTTTGACGCGAGATCCACGTTAAAGATGATGCGCGCCCTTTTCGCACCTTCTCAACTTCGTGAGTTGTGTGCTTTCGACACACCGGGCATATTGACCTAATCTTCTTTGGCATCTTCAAGTTTATCACCGACTATGATACCCATACGGCGATCGCACAATGCCCGAGCATTCCCTTCAGGCAACATAACAGAGTCGCCTTCTCCAAGCTTGTAGTTTTCGCCGTCCAGTCCTATGAACGTGGGAATATCTGCCAACACTCGCACTCGGAGGTATCTCATATTCCCGCGTTCTCGTATTAAAGTGCTTTCGTCTGCACTGTCCTCATCTTCTTCATTGGACTCAATTAAGGACTGAAGTGCCGCTCCTTTCTTCAGAGGCTGTTCGATGCTCGTAACGTCAAGCTCAACGCGATCTGATTCCTGTTTCGGCAGTGCAACAGCGGTCGGACGGTTTTCATTTGATAGCACTGGCTCGCTTGACGGAGCAGCGGCCTCGAATTCCATTTGTCCGAGTACGCGGTCCCGATAATGCGTGAATACCTTGTAAACCAAATCGTAGACTTCAGCTTCGGCGTCAGCTAGCGATACGTCTTCCCTGTGCCCTCTTGCCGCAAGCGCCGCCAACTTGATTATTTTCGCAGCACGTTTATCATAAATTGCGTCTGCGACTTGCAGAGCATTCTCGAGTTCGTCTTTTTTTTGCGGATCATCGCTTGTTTTGAGTGAGTCCATATATTCTTTGAACTCGAAATAGAAGCTATTCTTTAATTGCGTCAATCGTCGCGAGCGGCGTTCCTCCTTTCTAATCACTTTTAAGTCGTCGAGATTCATATTCGGCAAGCCCTCGCGCCATGAGATAAACGGCCGTGTGTTCCGGTAGCTCTGTTGTACTTTGATCAACCTTAATAGTTTCACCCATAATTTCAGTCGTAGCCGGCGCGAGAATGCTGACTGAAACCGAATTGTCACCGAAGACGACCGCGTCATTGAGCGGTGTAAAGCGACGGAAGCCATCGAGAGTCAAAGGCGTGACCCGAAGGCCAGAGCCACCGTGCAATGACGTAGGCAGCCGAATCAGTCTCTTTATGTCCGCGGTAACCGGCACATCGATGCGGACCTTCAAATGCGAGATAGCTTCTCTTATGATGCTTTTCCATGCATTTAGCGGAATTAGCTTTGACTCTACCAAAGGTTGGATTGATGCGTCTTGCGACAGCACGTCGACAATTTCTTTGGCGCGCCGCTTGCCGATAGACTTGACGGGTGCAAGCTCATTTATCGCAATTTTTGCATCAAGTCCGCCAATCCGCTTGAAATACTCGTCAATCCACGCCCTTATTCTAACCTCCCAACAGCTGGTGTCCCCGGGCATCGCGGTTGTGCTCGAGCGTTTCAGTAGATATTCTGCCTCAAGACCAGTTCCTGTCAAGTAATTCACAACCTCTCGCCGTTCGTGACTGCCCAAGGTAGCTAGTTTATTTTCCCGTAGATGGACGTGGTAACCACGACCACCCGAAAACACGATACTGAAGTCGCTCTCGTCTAAACCGAAATCATTCATCAGGAAATCCAACAGTTTAGTGGTTTCATCTTTTACTTCTTGAAGGATGCCCGCATACGAAGGCATAGACTCCGTCAAGAGCTTATCTGCATCGAGATCGAAGATTATGTCCGCGCCTTCCCACTTCTTGTCTTGCATGCGTGTTGCGCTGGGATACGCATAGCACGCGGTTGAATGGTACACATGAGCCGGTGCGACTGCGCCCATATATGCGCGCACTTCCTTTTGCGAGCTAAAAGCTTTGTGTCGTCGCATTACAAGCTTTGGATAACTTGCGTCAAAAAGAACAAATGCCCATTCTCGTTTCTTGAACTGCGGTGGAAGCCCAACTGAAGCCTTACGATAGTAATCGCCAAATTTCCTCTGGAGGAATGCTTTCGTTTCCGAATTCACGCGCTTGCACCTGACCGCGAGGCGTTGCCGGGTACGGCCACCTCTCTTTTCAGTAACTCATGAACGGCCACAATTCATTGCTCTTCTTGGTTCTAGGGTCATCGGTTGTTTTACTGATGCTTAAGTCGCGCTCGGTAATACGAGAGCGGATGAGAGATACGTTTACACAGGCCTGTGGTCTCAGTGCAATTGCCGTAGGTCTCCATCGTTGAACATCCGGGAGGCACGTAATCTTTCCCTGACGCTCCCTTTATGTGATCGACCTGATAACGCGTAAGTTCGTAGTCGAAATCTGGAGATGTTTCATAGATACGCACGATCTCCTCGGCTTTCATACCTATGTTCGCTAAAAAAGAGGTCAACGCGAATCGAGCTGGATGTGAGAGGTTCTGTCCAGCTTTTACTTGAGAAAGCAGCGCTTTCATGCATGGGGGGCACGCTTCCAAAATCACAGGACCAGAATCGGCAGCGCGCGATGAGGCTACAGAGATTGCTTTTTTCAGCGGTGAGGTGTAAGGCGCAAGTTCTTCGCACATTTTGCTGCTCAGTTTTAGTGGCAGCCCGCGTAGCACCTTGAGCCTCACGGCCTCGGCCAAAACTTGGATCATCTCATTTTTTGCAAGAGTTACGTGGCCTCTGTTCAATAAGTTAACGAGGCGCCACTGTGGCCCTCTTAATCTACCCGTATACTTGATCAAGTCCGTGAAATGCAACTCGAATATGTTGTTGTCTGCCGATACAGGTATCCCAAAGTCCTCCAGCAACCTTGCAATGTACTCGTCCTGAAGTCGTTCGCTGGCGTTCCGCAACGTGCTAAATGCGTCGTGGGCTTCCATAGTTGCAAATCTCTGAACCAGAACCGCTGCACGAATGCACGAGACTAACACCCTCCCCATGACGTAAGAGAAGAGCTCAATTTCACAATCATCGCGCTCGACTGGCTTTGAATGGACGTCGCTATCGATCGCTCGTGCGACTCGGTGAACGCTTTTGTTGAGGACGCTCTCAGAGAACTCCCCAGCGGTCATGAGAGAGTCAAAGGTCCTTGCGGATGCTTCTACGTAACGTGCTGCTGCAGCCGTATATGGAAAAAGAGCTAAATATTCGTCCATGCTTCCCGCGTCGGCCCAGTGCGACGGCGTTTGAGTTTTATTCTTGTTCGATACGCGGCGCCAAGAGATACGAGACAGAACCGTTGCCGTCGGCAAACTCAAATCCAACCTTGAGTGGTATGTTCTTGCCCATGTCTAGGGAGACTTCAGAAGCCTTTCCGACTGCTTTGGACATTTCAAGCAAGAATTCTAGACTAAAAAGTGCTCTTACTTCATCTGTTTTGCCATCTGTGCGCGATACGTCGATAAGCTGATCTTTTGACAGCTCGAGACGCATAGTATCAGAGTCACCAAGAGCTTCCATGAAAAAGTCAGTGTCAGTGCACCCAAAGGCGATATTGTCGCTAACTTTGCCCGCTGCTTTCACCGCCCACCTAAACTCTTTTCCCGTGATAACGATGTGTGCTGCAGATTCAATCTTTGGCACTTTAGGCTCCTTCTTTATCGAGTAGGGACTTAAGAGTGCGATACTGTACTTAAGATCGCCAAATGACAAGGCCATTCGGTTCTCGTCGACGGCCATTCGGATGACATCTGTACGATTAGCCAGCTCAAGAATGTCCTGCATTTTCTTGAGATCCAGTGTGACAACCTCGTCGTCAGTTTCATAGTTCTCAAAAGCTTTAGCCGACAATTCAAACTGCACCATAGCCACGTACGAAGGATCCGCATTTCTCGCGTACAGGCCATCTTTGCTTAAATGTACCCGCGCTTCATCAACGATGATAGTTAACGCTTCGATGCCGTCCTTTAGAGTCTCTCCGAGAATATCAGCTTTAAACATGATCCGCTCCCTTGTAACCGTCTAAACTCCGTATATGTCTGCTCATAACTTTATATCTTTGCTGTTCAGAATTGGCTCGCAAAAGATCTGCGCTCGGCAGAGCAAAAAAATGGAAAGCGGCGTTCAACTAGGCCCTGAGTCGCTTGTCTTGAGAGGGGAAGTACCGAACGCTGCCTGCGCCTTGCCCCAAACCCTCATCTAAACGGACGCTTACTTCTGTTATAGTGCTGAGGTCAAGCTTGTTACAAAGCTCATCGAGGAGGAAGGAACAAAGATCTTCAGCGCTCGCAGAACTGATGGGGAGCATAAACACGTCTTCTCTCGGGAAGCAGTAACGTTTCCCACACTTTCCAACCGTGACCGCGATATCTCCAGCGCCCGTGTTCCGTATCTTGACATCTGCATCTCGAGATGCGAGCAGAATCTTATGATCGAGAGCTTCACAGATCTCTGCAACATGTTTTTTGATGTCTTCAAAGTCTATTACAAAATCATGAATCTGCGCGCCGACGATCTTCGCACTTATTGCATACGTATGCCCGTGCAAACGCCCGCATTTCGGGTGATCCGGTATGAAATGGCACGCTGAAAATCGGAGCTTTGCCTGCCACCCGTCAAGCTCTATCCACATGGATCGGTCTGTGCTGGCCGCGACGTTTCTTGAGTTCTTCATCTTTCTTGTCGATGCACTTGTCTATTGATAGAGTAGTATATAAAAGCCGTCTGGCCACCCATAACGCTTTTTATTCGGTGCGCCAGCTATCATCTAGAATGAAAAGCCTCGAGAAACGGCGAAAGGACTATTACTACCAGCGGGCAAAGTCGGAAGGATATCGATCGCGAGCTTCTTTCAAACTGCTGGAAATTCAAGAACGGTACCACATTATACGACGAGGAGATGTGGTCGTCGATTTGGGCGCCGCCCCTGGCGGTTGGCTCCAAGTGATCCACCATTTAGGAGCGTCCGCCATAGCAGTTGATCTGCAGCAGATCGCTCCGCTGGAGGGGGTGACGCCTATTCGAGGCGACCTAACTTCCCCAGAAATTGTGAATAAAATACAGGAGATCGTTGATACTGTGGATGTCGTCATATCGGATGCTGCCCCGAATCTAAGTGGCGCGTGGAGCCTAGATCACGCGCGATCAATCAACCTTTCAGCCTGCGCGTTAGAGATCGCCAAATATGTTCTGAAACCAGGCGGCAATTTCGTGGTAAAAGTTTTCCAAGGGGACCTCTTTGACACGTTCACACGCGACGTGAGCGCGTATTTTAGATTTGTCAAGGCGTTCAACCCGCGAGCATCACGAAAACAGAGCGCCGAAACATACATAATAGCTAAGCGTTATATCCGAGCAGACCGTTTGACCAAGCTGAGTGGTTGAGGATTGGCCAACCTGTGCTAAAGCCGCGGTAGGTCCAGCCACAAATTGTCAACGTAAAACTATTTATTCACGTATCGGAAACTACTCGTTGTATTTGCAGCTACAGACCCAAAAAAGGTTCTTTTCCGAACGACGCATTGACGTTTGCGAGTAATGGCACAACAAAGTACGACTAGCGTGATGACGAGGCTCTTGCTCGTTTATTTGGTGATGACTGTAGCCTACGCTTTTCTGCGAAATCCCGTTGGTCAAGCCATGAACTATGTCCTCGGGGGTTTGATCACCACCCTGCACGTTCCCCTTTTCATCACCATCCTTTTGCTGTCGGTTATCACAGGCTCTTACTCTTCTCTGCTGCTGAACCGCTTCGTCGATCAAGACCAGGTAAAACAGTCTCAAGCAAAGATGAGGGGATTTCAGAAGGTCTACCGCGAGGCCCAACTGGCCGGAGACCAGGGCAAACTGAAAAAGCTCGAGAAGGAACGTGCCGAAGTGATGGAGCTCAGCATGGACGTTCAAGCACAGACCATGAGACCTATGCCATACATACTAATAATCTCGCTGCCACTGTTCGGCTGGCTAAGTTACACAATGGCGAACGTAGGTTCATGGCCGGCAAGCGTGCCAACTACAATGACGTTCCCCCATTTTGGAACACTGGCGTACACTCAAGGCGTCATTTGGACTTTTCCTGTTTGGCTTGTTTGGTACCTCGTTTGCTCACTCGTTTTTACTCAAGTCATTCGCAAGACTTTGGGGATGTGACTGGTGGCATACTGGTCATGCTCAACAAAGACTTTTCAGTTCTCTCGAGCATTCTCACCGTTGTCTTGAAACAGACCGTACGATTCCATGCTCAACAATGATTAAGTCGGGCTTTCTCGTTCTCGCAGCTCAAATCGAACAGCACCCCCTTCAACGTGGCTGCGTCAGCGTCCGTCTTAATCGACGTGCCTGAAAAGTGTGTTCTCGACGCGCGACAACCGACGGTGCGCAGTCCGCTTACGAGCGTTTCAATGGGAACTGGTGGGCACTTGAGTTCTCTCAGGAGCTTGTGGTAATCAAAAAACGTTACCGTGTCAAGCTCATTTAGACACAGTGTTATGATTTTTGCGGCGCGCTTCTTGGTGCCAAAAACACCATTCTCAATGATTTCAAGAACTTGCTGGCAAAATTTTTGATCATATAAAGTCCCAAGCCAGAGAGGCCCAGCCACAGCAAGTTTTGAACCGCAAAACGCACAGTCAGGGCACAGCATAGAAAATAGCCCCGGGAGCACACAGCGATGTCCGCAAGTAAAACAGTGGGCTATGAATCCCATCGACCTGACACACGCGTTGGCGAGCTCGGCGCCGCGATCGAGAAGCAAATAAACCCGATAGTAATGCTCGGTTGCGTGCGCGAGGACCGGAGTGGCAGATTTGTCGTATTTGACAAGCTCTCGAATGATTGTGCCGATCAGTATTCTTATCCCTGTCTCAGCATGATACTCCGTGTTCATAGGCAGTGCAGAATACCTCCTTACGCCAGCATTAAAATGAGCGCCACTTAGGGGGGCAGTGTCCGTCGCAGTCACACAAAGCATCTTGCTGGCTGACCTGCACGCTGCGTCAACAAAAGGGGTTGGGGATCCGAACGGATCGAGGTCGATTACGTTGAACCTCGCTTCAGACATCAAAGCGTTCGCATCACGGTGCTCCACGTGGACGTTCAGCTGCAATCTTTTCGCGTTCCTCTTGACCAACTCATATGCTGCGAGGTCATAATCGTTGACCGTGACCTCGACCTGCGCCTCGTTCGCAACTCTGAAACCCCGTATGCCACAACCCGCGAGCGCATCTAGATATGTGAGCCCCCTGATGTCGCGTTGATTATTGTCAAGAACCTGTATACAAGCAACGTTTATGTCTCGACTTAACTCCATTCGTGGGTTGTAGAAGACCGGTGCCGATGATGGAGGGTACGACGCGTTTGGATCCAAACGCGGCACCAAAACAGGAGTGTGGCCTTCAAGAGCGAGACTGGTTCGCACACGTAGAACTAAGTTTTGTGGATCATAAGGTTTTTCATAAGCTGCGCCATTTGCTCGTGCATTCGCGCAGTGCGTCTTGAAACACCGAGCGAAATCCGGACAAACGCTTGTTAATGGACCCTCTCAAACTTCCAGTGATCGACCAGCGGTGCGGTGGCATCGACGCCGACCTTCGTTGTCGTGCCGTCGCTTCTACTGCGCGGGTCGAGGGACGATCCGCGAACGTTTGGGATAACCATAACATCTAAATCGCCTTTGACGCGCGTGGCGATTGCAAATTCTATATCATCAGCGTCGTAGATATCAATGTCCTCATCGACCACTACAACGTGTTTCAAACTCGTGTGAGCCGCAAACGCTGCCATGATCACATTTTTTGCGTCCCCCTCGGTCTGTTTCTCTATCTGTATAACAGCGTGCAGATAGTGACGCCCTCCTGCAGTCAAGACTACATTCTTCACTTTTGTTACGTTTTTGCACGCGTTGTAGATCTGCGGTTCATATGGAATACCCATCAAAAGCGAGTGTTCGACACCCGCTGGCAATATGGAGTGGTAGATGGGGTCTCTAACCGACACCATTCTCGTTACTTCGATAACTGGTTCAGGTCGAACGACGTCATAAGTCCCCGTAAGATCTACAAAAGGACCTTCATTTGTAGTTCTTGTTGGGCTTATTTGTCCCTCCAAGACAATTTCGCTTGGCGGCACAGGGATTCCATTTTCACATTCAATGAGGGTCTGAGCCTTTCCCTTCAGGGCGGCTGCATAGTTGAATTCGAGACCACACGGGAGCCTCGTTGTTGTTGCGAATAGCGTGACAGGATCGACGCCTATGGCGACAGCGATGTTCAGGGGCTCGGCTTTTTTTGCAGATGCTTTGTACATCAGATACGTATGGCGCGGCGGCACGAGCCTCACAGCTAACGACGTTTTGTCGACAACCATCATGCGATGAACTGACGCGTTTATTCTGTGGCCATATTTTGCTACCACGACGCCTGCGGTGATGTAAGGTCCGCCATCTCGATCGAAAAACTTCATTACAGGTAACTTACTCAGATCAGGAGTGCGTTCTAAGTCCCACGCAAGGTCTTGTACCACCGTTTTTCCTGATGCCGCAGTGCTTAAAAGCTTACGAATAAGCCCTCGTTCGTCGACGTTGAGCGCTTGGGCCAGTAGCGCACGCGAAGCCAAGAGATTTACGATGGCTTGAGAGCCGTCAATACGTTCGAACAGTACCGGTCCCCGTCCTCGGGCTAGGCGCGGCGCTTGCAATATCGGCGAAACGGGCTTCGTTACGACTTCTAGTTGTCCTGAGTCCTTTAGATGCTGAATGAAGCGTCTCATTTAGTCACCCCAGCGTCGCGACACCGAATGGTCAAGCTGCAACAGGTCGAGCACCCGGGCAACCAGAACTTCAATGAGCTCTTCGATCGTAGTCGGACGTGTGTAAAACCCAGGACTGGCGGGGACTATGACAGCTCCAAATTGCGATAATTTCAGCATGTTGCTCAAATGAATACCGCTCAATGGGGTTTCGCGCACAACCAGTATGAGCTTCCTATGTTCCTTTAAACATACATCTGCGGCGCGCGTTACAAGGTTTGAAGAAATGCCGTGTGCGATACTTCCAAGTGTCTTCACGCTGCACGGAATTACTACCATGCCGTTGCTAATGTGGGAACCGCTTGCAATAGGCGCGGCGAGGTCCATTTCGTCGTACGTGCGGTTGACTAACGACGTGACGTAGTTCAAGCTGCACTGAGTCTCAATGCCTATAAGCTCCTGGCCACTTTTGGTCACAACGAGCTGCGTGTCAACGCCGAGCTGATTCAGCACCTCCAGCAACCGAACACCGTACTGCACTCCGCTCGCGCCTGTAATGGCAACTGTAATCGTCATTTAAAAGCCTCGATAAGTTCATTAACAAGCGAAAATGATGCATCAACAATTTCTGTGACTTGCCGTTCAGATGCGTCGTGAACATGAATCCCGACAACTACGACGCAGCTCTGCCGCAATTCCTTCGAAATTCGCAAAGCAGCCTCCTTGGCGATAATATCATCGCGATGATTGGGAACAGTTAACACTGAAGCATAAGACCGCCTGTGAAATCCGCCCAGCGCAACGGCACCCACGTGCGCTTTTCCCCCCACCAACGTGACGAGTAAGTCTTTTCCGATGCGAGTTGCGTCGACCCTCAAATCTGCTGAGCCCGCGTTTCTAGTCAACACAACGTGACCATGAGACAAATATCTACTCCCGTTCACAGTTTATGGCAAATCAAAGGCTTAAGCGAGGCGACCGTCAGGTGGCTACGGCCACAACGCCTCTAATTCTATCGTGCTCACAGTCTTAAGGCTTTTGGGTTTGGCGCCTGCGCGGCGCGACTGTTGAGGCCGCTATTACGATGCCCAGCAATTGAAAGAATTTTGCTGCCAACCAGCCCACAGTGCAACAAGGGGCCCCATTCTTTGCGCGCTTATTCGAGTCGCGGACGAACGCAGTTCTAGTTGTGCGTGACATACCCATTTATTCTAGAAAAGCTCACTGGAACGCTGGGGAAGAACGTTGCTACTCTTATCTGGCGGAACCGGTAGCCCTAAACTGCTTGGCGGGCTGCTTCTCTATTGTTCTGGCGCTCAAGTGACCGTCATTGCCAATACCGGAGATGACATTTGGATCTCGGGCAATCTTGTTTGCCCGGACCTTGACACAGTCATCTACACCACGGCGGGAATTGTCAGTGAACGGTGGTGGGGTATCAACGGCGATACTTTCCGTACCCACGAAAGACTGGCAAGCTTAGGACAAAAAGAAGCGCTCATCATAGGCGAGCTTGATAGAGCTATTCATATTTTCCGAAGCGACCTTCTACGACGAGGGGCGACGCTAACTGATGCAACGCACACGATATGCGCTTCGTTGGAATTAGCTGCAAAGATCCTCCCGATGACGGACGACTTCGTGCCTACAACGATCGTAACGGACAAAGGCGAGATGCATATCCAAGATTTTCTGGTAAAATATCAACAAGCCCCGAGCGTTTCGCAGGTGAGATGCCGGCCCGGCAAAATGACCAAAGAAGTAGAAACAGCGCTCGAAGAATGTCGTTCCGTCGTGATTGGGCCCTCAAATCCGATATCAAGCATAGGGCCTATCCTTAACGTGAACGGAATGCGAAAAATCCTTAAAGACCGATTTGTCATTGCTGTTAGTCCAATAATACTCAGCGAGCCGATTAGCGGACCTGCGGGAAAGTTCATGGAATCGCGTGGACTTCCGGTCAGCTCTTTAGGGGTCGCGGAGTTCTACAGCGACTTCTTGGATGCCTTAATCGTTGATCATCGCGACGACATTTCTCAAAGCGATTTGCCGGACGGTATAGAACTGTTCCGCGCGGATACGATTATGTACGGCATAGAGCAAAGCAAAAAGCTGGCGACAGAGATCGTGCGAATACTTGCGCACCAAAGTTAAGGATATGTGTTAACCGTAGAGTCGGAGTCTGCAAAATAAAATTAAATAGCAGCAAATTACAATATTGAGCGTCCGTATTACGACTTGCCCTTTTCAGAGTAGCAAGTGAGTCTTGATACGTAACGAGGTTTCATCGTGGCTCAAGAAATCTTTCAACTGACGATCGGCGATGTGCGCATCCCCAATCCTTTGGTTCTCGCTTCGATGGCTGGACTAACTAACAGCTCGTTTGCTCTCTCGCGGAGCGTTGGACTGGCAATTCTCGGTGGATACAACCTTGACGCGCCAACCATCGAAGCGGCAAAAGAGCTCGTCAAGAAGGGGCGAAGTGAATTTGCTTACGACGAACCGACACCCGTTATCAAAAACGAGCTCGGAGTCATGAACACGATCGACATGAAAGCCGGAATCAATGTTCGGTCAACTACGCTGGAGCCCCTGATCGCGATCGCCGAGTTGATTCATCAAAAAGGGGCAATTCTCGAACTAAACGCCCACTGCAGGCAGCCTGAAATGCAAGCTGTTGGCGCCGGCCAGCGTCTCACGCGCGATCTCAACAAGCTCGGCGAATGGATACGGGAGATCAAACAAACAGACGTGCCCGTGTCGGTGAAGGTACGCGCAGGCGTTGTTGGAGATACAGAGCTCGCAAAGGCCATAGACAAGGCCGGTGCTGACGCGATTCATATCGACACGATGGATTCTGGGCCCGCGTTGGTCAAGAAAATTCGGGATGCTACGGCACTCAAAATCATCGCAAACAATTCGATCGTGGACTATGGCAGCGCCCACAAAATGTTCTCGATGGGAGCAGATTATGTCTCAGTCGCCCGTGCCGCTGTGGCCGACAACACAGCTGTCGAACAGATCCTGACTGAAGTTCGGTCAGTTCAAGAAGCTGTTGGTTGGTACAACGCCCCAAAACACATTTGCGCTGGAGGGGACTTGCGGGGGTTAGCGTACTGTTGCATGCCCGTAAAGGAGTGTCCACTACGCTATGTTCTGAAACGGGCGGGGATCTCCCAGGAAGAGTACGTCAAAATCAAAGAGAGCTTCAACAACACAAAGCTAGGGGCGGGACCAGACACATGCTTCGGGAGCATGGTGTGGTGCTGCAAAATTACAAGGCCTTGCCCTTGGAGAGACGGCTCTCTACAGGACCTAGGCTTTTCCGACGTCGAGTACATGCAACTCAAAAAGCAACTTGCAGAGAGATTTCTTAGCTGTCGAGACCTTGACTGAGCTCTTAAACATGTACGACCCGGATTTCATAGCAGGTTGTGCAGAGCTAGCAATGTTGCTCGAAGTGTCTGCGACACCAAAGCCGGGCAATGTAGACCGAACGCATGACTTTGACGATGTAAGTTACGAACATTTTCTTGCATCTGCGGTTGGCACTTTTCCTGTCTTCAAAAAAGCAGCGTCAGCGCAGCATCGGATAGGCGGTCTGATTCTCGATGCAGTTCAAGCGAGTGCCACCTGGCAGAGCGCTGGGAACTGCCACTTTGGCGCGATCCTGCTGCTGATCCCTTTATGTACCGCGGCACGGAAAAGCAGCACGATATCTCAGCTCAAGACTAACCTGGTCCGTGTCGTCAAGGACACTTCGAGCGCCGACGCGATCCAGTTCTATGAATCTTTTCGGAGCGTGCACATCCGCGTCGGGGAACATCATTATCTTGACGTGAATGACACGTCCTCATTGCAAGCAATCAAGCAACAAAATTTGACGCTGTGGGATGTCATGCGAATATCGAGCCCAAACGACACCATTGCAAAAGAATGGACTGAAGGGTTTCCTCGTACCTTTTACGGCGCCGAGTTGATGACACACTATGTTGAATCGGGACTCAGTGTCAAGAGTTCAATTGTGCACCTATTTCTGCGACTCCTAAGTGAGTTCCCCGATACGCTCATAGCAAAAAAATTCGGCACTGATGTAGCCCTTGAAGTTTCGGCAAAAGCCGCTCACATACTGAAAGAGGACGGCGCTGATGAGTTCGACAGAGAGCTCATCGCAAGGCACGTTAACCCCGGGACGACAGCCGATCTGGTAATTGGATCATTATTTGTCGTGCTCTTAGGAGGCTTCCGTTATTGATGGACGTGCAATTTCACGAAGGTATCTCAGAAGTCATAGCAACGACGCGCAATGGCAAGCCCAACGCCGCTCCTATGGGTGTCATAAATCGCGGCTTCCTCTACATTGCCGTTTACAAAGACAGCCACACCTTTTTGAACGTCAAGAAAAATCGGCAGCTGGTTGCCAACTTTGTTGCAGATCCGTTGCTTTACGTAAAAACCGCCTTTGAGGATCTCGATCCCGATTTTTTTTCCCTCGATGATGGGGCACCAGTCCTAAAGGCAGCGTACGCATGGGTAGAATTTACGTGTTCGATTTTGGAAAAACCGACTCAAAAAAGCGCTGTAGTAAAAGTTAAGCCTGTGAGATCTGTCGTCTTGCAGAGGCCGATAATACCTGTGAGCAGAGCATTTTGCGCTGTCCTTGAAGCAACGATTCACGCAACACGTTATCAGGCCCTTGAAGACCCAGCTTACCTTAAGCGGATGGCTCACTGCGAGGGCATCGTTAGAAAGTGCGGTGGAAGGCGCGAGTTTGAGGCATTCGAGCTCCTAAAAAAATATCTTGGACAAGCGCCCACATCCAAGCAGCAGGATTAAGATCAGAACGAGTGGAGAGGCTATGGCAAGAATCGCGTGGGGCATTACGGGAGCTGGGCATCATTTACGGGAAACGTTTGATTTGTTCGTCAGAGCAAAGGAAGTCTACGGCGACCGCGTCTCTGTTACTTCATTTGTCTCACGAGCTGCAGAGGAGGTTACACGGGTATACGGCCTCTTTCAACAATTGGAGCGAGTTTCTCCTGGAGGGTACATGGAGGAGGTCATACTCGAACGCGAACAAGGATGGAGCTACCCAAAGACTGGGCGCTTCTCGCGCGGCATCTATGACGCATTGTTTGTGTCCCCGACTACGTCCAATACAATTGCCAAAATAGCCCACGGCATTGCAGACTCACTTGTTACTAATGCGGTCGCGCACGCCGTGAAAGGCGGAGTTCTGGTTTTCATCGTTCCTGTCGATATTGCAGGCAGCGTTAAAAGTCCGGTACCTTACTTCATAAACAGAGATCTCTGCACTGGATGCCAAGAATGCGCTCAAGCGTGCCCAAACGATGCGATTGACGAGCAAATCGACTACCTCAGATGCAATGGCTGCGGCTTGTGCAAAGACGTTTGCGATTATAACGCGATCCAAGAGGGGACGGTGAACCTCGTCGTCCGCGACATTGACAAGAACAACGTCAGAACCCTAAGAGATTCAGAAGGAATCACGATTCTCGACGACCCTCATGAGCTTGAGAAGGCACTTTTGACAGTCATCTGATCCGCACGTCCGAACTGAGACGCCCAGTTTGATGTTTTATTCGGGTAATTTAGCGGCTATTCCTATGATTCAGGACGCGTGCCTTAAGTGAATAACTTGTTGACCGAAGACGAGGCGACACGTGGCCCCCGGCTTTAGATCTGCCGGCCTGTATGGCGCATAGTATGTCCTGCACAGTGACGCCGCTCGCTGTATCTACTTCAGTGTACCCAAAACCGACCGTCTCCACGTAGTGAGAATCACTTCCGCCGGTGACCCCAAGGTTCAGCTTCGCAGCTGAACGAGTCGCGAGATAATTTGAGACTCCAAGCAGGTCCCTTGAATTAAACGCTTCGACAGCGTCTATCCTCTTGTTGCGCAAACTCCGAATGCCATTTCTGAACAATTCGAATGGATGCGGCGCCACGACGATGCCGCCGCCGCCGTGAGCGCATTTAATGGTTTCACAAACAGATAGACCGGGGGGCACAAGAGTGTGATTTCCGAGCGTTATCAAATGGCCCTCCGCTGTTGAGATCTCGGCGCCCGGTAGTATGATTAGATTCAGTCCCAGATCCTCCGTAAGCCTCGCTGCATCAAAGAAAGATTGCACAGAATCATGATCAGTAATCGCGAGTCCGTCCAGACCCGCTTCTTGTGCCTGCTTAAGTATCGCTTCGACTGAGCTGTTTGAGTCAGGAGAGAAGTGTGAATGAATGTGCAGATCAAACCTCATCATCAGTAATTCTGATATAACATATTAAGAGTATGTAGTTAGTGGTGGAAATCTATAGTACGAGTGCTTGTGGCGACCGGTCGCTGCGCCGAACAAGTCGTTAAAGAGGCTGTAGGCGCAGCCGCAGATGTGTTGGTTCTAGATGTAGACATTGCGGCGCTGATGACGCCTTCCCTCTTAAGGGAGGCGTACGTCGAGTTCGCAAGACGGCAGAGTCACAAGCACGATCTGATCTTGATTCCCGGCGCTACGAATCCCGCTGACTTTGGGGCGCTCGGTAATGAGCTGAGCGTGAAAATTGCTCTGGGCCCAAAACAGGCCTATGATCTCGGTTTGGTGCTTAAATACCTCGATCAATCCCTACTGTCACTCAATACACCGGCTGACTGCATCATTCACGAAAAGCGTAAAAGTGACGCCTTGAACCTATTGACGCAGCTAGAAAGATCTGCAGCCTATGATTTCAAAATTCGAGACCTCAAAATTGGGGGAAACTCTCGAATGAAGGTGCTCGGAGAGATAATCGACGCCCCGGTTGCAGATGCCAAGCGCATTGCTTTACAGCATCTACGCAACGGGGCGGACATCATCGACGTCGGCATACCTCTCGGGACCGCGAAGCGCGAGGTGAGCCGCACTTTTGCGGAGGTCAGCGCGGTTACCGGTGAGTACAACGTCCCCCTCAGCATTGATAGCCTCGATCCAGAGCTTATATGCACTGGAATAGAATCAGGCGCTGAACTCGTTCTCTCATTTACGGCAGAAAACGCCGCCGAGATAGGGCCCACAGTCGCAAGAAAAGACCTTGCAGTTGTAGTGCTGCCCGAAAACGGCGACGTTTGCTCTACCGTGGCCCTCGCGCGCACTTTTGGCATCAGCAAAATCATCGCTGATCCCGTGTTATACCCGATAGGCAGTGGCGCCTCCAACTCGCTCGCAGAGTACCGCCGCGTCAGATCGGTCAGCAACGTCCCACTGTTTCTCGGCGTCGGCAACATCGTTGAGCTTATGGAGGCAGACTCCATAGGCGCTAACGCTCTGCTTGCCGGTCTGGCAATGGAGCTCGGGGTTGGCGTGCTCTTCACTCCTGAGCACAGTGACAAAGCAAAGGGCAGCGTTAAGGAGCTGAAGACAGCGGCCCAGATGATGCAGCTCGCGCAGCATCGAAAAAGCCCACCCATAGATCTAGGCATTGATCTTCTCGTATTGAAAGAGCGCAGGCGGCGACCCGAGTATCAATTAACCAGCAAGAGCGTCCTCGAGGCAAACGATTTTGACACAGCGCTGTGGGCGCCTGACCCATCTGGCAACTTCGTGATCGGGGTTAAAGATGGGATGATCGTTGCGAGGCACGACACGGGAACCGCCGTACGAGGCAAGTCCGCGAAACGTATACTTGATGCCATTTTTGAGCTTGAGCTCGTATCTACGGCATCCCACGCAGGGTATCTTGGACGTGAGTTGAAAAAGGCAGAAATCGCTCTGAAGCTGGGAAGGAGCTATGCACAGGATGATACATTCTGAGGTCTGGCTCTGTCAAAAGCAAAGACGAACTAACTTTCCGCTTCAAAAGGTGTGAACAAATCTCGCGTTCATTCATACGAATTTTGGTCGCTGCGAGAGCATTTCGGGTAATGTTAGTGGCCGATACGGCATTTGCTCGATCTCTCGGCGCACGTGATCTATCAGCTCATTGGTAGACAGCGATTCTTTTTGCCCCGAAAAGCGTGCCGTCACGGCGAGGCTTTTCCTCTGCTCCTCTTTTTCCCCAATGACAACGACATAGGGCACCCATTCTTTCCCGGCAGAGGCGACTTTCTTGCTGACTGACTCATCGCGGTCGTCGATGTCAACGCGTATTTTCGCATTTCTGACCTCGCTTGCGACCTCTCGCGCGTATTGAAGATGCTTTTCGGAGACAGGAACAACCCTAACCTGCGTCGGCGCAAGCCATACGGGCAAGGCCGGCACTCTCTCGAGCGCCTGCGCCTCGAGGATCGCGCAAAGCACGCGCTCTATGCCACCCGTCGGGGACGTGTGCAGGATAATGGGCCAGCGTTCTCCCGCTTCGGTATAGTACTTGATATCAAACCGCTCCGCGCTCTCCACGTCAATTTGAACGGTCGGACATTCGATTGGTTTCCGCGAAGTATCTAAAGCCGCGAGATCGCACTTGCAGACCCAGTAATGAACGCGTTCTGACAAGAGTTCTACCAAGAAAGGGCGCTTAAACTCGCGAGCGATCTGCTCTACCCACTTTTTGTTGTCATCATAAAATGCCCTCGTGCTCCGAAATATCGCCTGATATTTCACGTCGAGATCCAAACCCGATTTGAACCCGAGTCTCAGCTGCTCGATGAAGAAACGCTTGGCTTCGCTCATGTCTCGGCAAGCGGTGTGCATGTCAGGCATCGTAAAAGCCCGTTGGCGCTTGAGACCAGTCAATTCGCCCCGCTGCTCATACCTGAAAGAATAAGTCGAAAGCTCGTACAGTTTCAGCGGCAGGTCTTTTTCGGTCAAATGCATCTGGTGCATCATACTAAACATACCAAAGCAGGCAGCGAATCTGAGCATCATATCGCGTGCGCCCGCTTTCAGCCGATATTGTCGCTCACCAAACTTGCTCGCGTGTTCACTGACTGCTCTGCTGGACAGGTCATACATAACCGGCGTCTCGACCGGCATCGCCCCGTAGTTCACCGCGAGGAGATAAGAATAGTCGATGAGGAGATCACGGACTAGTTTTCCTTTCGGCAGCCACTTGAGGTGTCCCGCGTCTGACAGCGGCTCGTACTCGACGAGCTCCTTCTCTTTCATTAGCTTAATATGCGGCAACTCCGCTTCTGTGCTGTAGAGAGCGTGTTGCCCCAGTTCGTAACTAACGATGTCCTTGAATTCGGCGTCCGTCGAGTGAAACGCAGTCGCCGGAGTTATCGTACCGCTAGGCTCAAGTACGTAGAATTCGCTTTCGACGGCCTTCTTCTCCGGTTTTGCCTCTGGGTGAATAGATCTGGATAGTTCAGCAAGAGGATGCCCTTTACACTTCAAACTGAACGATTTGTACCATCCGAATGGCGCCCTCAGCACTTCAAAGCCGACGAGCAGAGATTCAATCTCCTGCAGGATGTTCAAAGCAGTCTCGGGTGATGCCAACTCGGAACTCAAATGAGCGTAGGGATAGATCACGACCCGCTTCGTGGCGACCTTAGTCGCAACGTCGCCTATTGCATTCGCTGCGTCGGCTGCCACGTCGTCAATACTCGTCTCGTCACCGCGTTCTGCGGCGACAAAGGCGACTAAAGCCTCCTCCATTCGCGCCTGTTTGCGTGAATCTTCCGTATCTTCAGCGTACTTGCTTGCCTTCGTGACCTGGTACTCAATATAGTCAACGTGCATTAGCAGAAGTCGCATGTTTAGCAGTCCTCTGTTCTCAAATCACGGTCGCAAGGTGGTTTTACAAGGGTGACAAGTGCAGCCTTCACGGCTCACGCGGTCTTTAAAACTAAAAAAATCCTTAATACAAGTGTGTTCGCCTTAAAGAAGGCCTTTGACTAGTATAAACTTTTGACGAACGTGTACAAGATGACAGTTACAGCTGCTACGATTAGGAGATCGTGAAGGTACGGGATCTCAAACAAAATCAACGAGATGACAAATACTAAGGCAAGCGTAATCCAATCAATTCGAAGTGGGTATCGCGGCCGTTGCATATCAAACCATACACTACCTTATGGTATAAAATCCTATTGCTTTTTTTGCGAAAAATAACTTGGAAGCGAGCTTGTTTTTCAAAACGAATCAATTAAGGCAGCCTATTAAATACGTCGAGGTGACTCCAGTAATGCGCACCGCATAGAAGAGGCCAAGAGGCAGTTCGCGTGGTACAACTATCGGCCTATAGTTGTCGTTGTATAACATAGTGCTTCCATTCTTGCCTTTTTCCACTGCCAGCGCCCTGTAGCTCTCTCCTATGTACTCACGGTTTCGCTGACGGGCAACGCGGTGGTGCTCCGCTGTCAGCATTCGCGATCGATCTTTCTGTACTCTGCCGGTCACAGGTTTCAAAAAAAACGCGGCAGTCCCCTCTCTGCGCGAAAAACGTGTGATGTTCACTTTGAGCGGCGTAACTTCCCGCAGTAGGTCCACTGTGGCCCGAAAATCCTCAGCCGTTTCACTCGGGAAGCCTACAATGAAGTCAGTCGATACAGTAACGTCTCTAAGTTCGTGACGGAAGCTCGAGACAATGTGCTTAAAGTCGAACACCGTATGACCTCGCTCCATTAGCTCCAAAATCCGATCTGAACCCGACTGCACCGGCAAGTGCACGAATCTGTATATCCGAGGATGTTTAAACGCTTTCAACAGATCCTCTGCGATATCGAGAATTGAGGACACGTTCATCATCCCGACGCGGAGCTTAAAGTCGTGTTCAATTTCGCATAGCGTTTCAACAAGGTCGGGTAATCGGTAGCCCTGATCTAACCCGTATACTCCCCCATCCTGCGCAGTCAGGAAGATTTGTTTTGCACCATTTTGAACACTCCGCTCCACATCCCTGCTGATGGCTTCGATGCTTCGGCTCTTCAAAGGACCTCTGATGAGCTTTACGATGCAGTAGCTGCACCTTCCCCCACATCCTTGAGCGATCTTTACTTTGGCTGTGATGCTGGGTCTTGGTGCAGATGTGGCGGTACGCGAGAAACGAGCGTCTATGTAAGACGCCACGCCGCTGATCCGCATGGTTTTCAATGCCGGATACAACGCGCTGAGCCGATCCCCAAATGGCCCTGCCATGCAGCCGGTGATAATGAGCGTTCGCTCGCCTAACTGCTGATATAGAATGTCTATCCGCCTTAGGATCTTTTTTTCGGTCGTCCCGATAACCATACACGTGTTTAGAACGAGCACCTGAGCATCCTCGGTAGATTCGACCACCCTGTGGCCCTTTAGCTTAAGCATCAGCTCTTCGCTTTCGCTTTGGTTCAACGTGCAACCATAGGTTTCTAGATAAACCGAGGTCATTGCTCTTGCTCAAAGGCCGTGTATCGTGCGCGAGACAAGTACATATTCGCGTGAATCGTTTCGACCGTTCTCCAACGTCAGTTGCTTGCAGTGTGATCAATAAAACGGCGTTTAACCCAATGAGAACTAACTACATGCGAATAGATAACTATACCTTTTGACGCTAAGATTATAGAATAAAATCGAACGTAGCGCGCCTACGTTCTGCAGCAGCCTATGAAGATATCTGTGATTATTCCGACGATGGATGAGCCAGCCATAGCTGACGTTCTTCACGATGTCCTTGACGCGCTGCAACAGCACAGCGTGGAATTAATCGTGGTCGACAAGTCAAAAGATGAGACAGCTACGCGTGCCGCAGAGCTCGGAGCAAAGGTAATCCATCAGACGGGGACAGGGTATGGAGATGCGTACATCACAGGATTTCAACACATATCTGAAGACACTGAGACAGTCGTCATTCTGGATGGCGACTATACCTACGATCCGTACGACATTCCAAAGCTGCTTCAGGCTATCAACGACGGCGCTGACCTTGTAATAGGTGCTCGATTTGCTCTTATGGACAAAGGAGCAATGAGCCGGAGAAACGCTCTTGGCAACAGACTGCTAACCGCCCTCATACGAGTTCTGTATCACGTACGCATAACCGATTCTCAATCAGGAATGCGCGCCATAAGACGCTCCGCACTCGATCGTTTAAAACTTGAATCGCCCAACATGCCGTTCGCGAGCGAAATGATCATCGAGGCACAAAAAGAGAACCTCGCCATTACTGAGGTTCCCATAAGGTATCGGAACAGAGTCGGCCGTGCGAAGCTGTACCCGTTCAGGGATGCATTTAGCATCTTGTTTACCACAATTCGCCTCGTCCGGGACTACAATCCAATCGTTATTTTCTTGCCCATTGGTCTTGCGCTAATACTCATAGGCCTCGCCTATGGTACAACGATACTTATCGAATACACCACAACCGGCATCGTGACGCGCTTGGCAGGTGCGGTTCTCTCCGTCTTCCTCATCTTGACCGGCTTGCAGATAACGCTTTTCGGTTTGCTAGCGGATATCATACTAACGAACCTGCGACGACGATAACTACCAAAATGAACATTGGCTATGTTTCAGATGTAGTCTATCCTTTCGTGAATGGCGGAGCTGAGAAGCGTATCTACGAAATGGCAAAGCGTCTTGCCATAAATGACGAGGTGCACATCTTTGGCGTAAAGTGGTGGAAAGGAAAGAGCGATATTGAGTTGGGCGGGATTCACGTCCACGGTATTTGCAAACCGCTCAGCCTTTATGCAGGAGAGCGCCGTTCTTTTCGAGAAGCAGCGAGATTTGCAGGCAGTTTGGGCCCCATTTTTAAGCAAGACCTCGATATCATTGACTGCAATCAATTCCCGTACTTACACTGCTTTCCGTCGAGACTAATTTCGCAACTGAAACGTATCCCTCTAGTCATTACGTGGCACGAGTTTTGGGGCGATGACTGGTACGAGTACTTGGGTAAGCTCGGATTCTTTGGCAAACTGACGGAGAGAGCAACCCTGATGATAGCTGACGAGGTGATCGCTGTCTCTATGACCACAAAAGAACTCATCGCGCAGTTCAGAAAAAGCGTATCACTCGTGCCGAATGGAGTCGATGCCTCCGTGATCGATTCGATCGCACCGGCTGAAATCTCAGTCGACGCGCTGTTTGTGGGAAGGCTCATTCCTGAAAAAAACGTCGAACTGCTGGTACGAGCGATGCCTCCAAGCAAAACGCTCTGCATAGTCGGCGATGGTCCCGAAAAAGCAAAACTTGTTCAACTCTCGAAAGAACTTAGCACTAACGTGCGTTTCCGCTCAGAATTGCCTTACGAAAACCTCATAGGCGTGATGAAAGCGGCAAATTCGTTAGTTTTACCTTCCAGCCGTGAAGGCTTCGGCATCGTTGCCCTTGAGGCGCTAGCTTGTGGTACGCCCGTCATTACGAGCAATGTTCGAAAAAATGCAGCAAGAGAGCTCATCACTCACGGAGAGAACGGGTTTGTCGTTGATCTGACAGAGGATCAGCTCCGAGCAGCGCTACTTGAAGTCGACAAAGAGCGTATGCAGCGCGCGGCAAAAGCTAGCGCAGCTTTCTTTGACTGGGATCTCTTAAGTGCAGAACTTCGAAAGTTGTATGAGTCGCTGACGTAAGCGAAAAATGAGTTGCCGCAATACGCCAAACATCAGCGATTTCAAAAACATTATTACAGCAGGCACTGTTGTATGAGCAACCGCGTACTGCGAAGCTGAAATTAAGCAAAAAACAGGGGCCATACCGTGAACATATTGCTTGTGAGTGAGTTTTTTCCTTTTTGCGACGCCGCCGGCGAATTGCAAATGCCGGGAGGGGGGGAAAACCACATGTATGCCTTAGGCCGCGAGCTTTCTGGTAGGAATCACGTAGCCGTGCTGACGTCAGACGTGCCGGCAACCACTTATCCGGAAGATCGATTTCCGTTCCGCGTATACACAGTATACAACCGCAAAACTGCTGGTCAAGGCTCAGCGGATCTGCGATACGCAGTACGCCTGTCGCGAGAGTTAAAGCGTATCAGCAACGAGTTCGACGTTATTGTTCCGCAAACACTCATACCCGTCTTCTCAGCATCTCTCAGTCGCACAAAGGCGCCGGTCGTGCCAATCGTACACGACGTGTATCAACCTCTGCCGTTGGCCAACGGCATCGCTGCGTGGCGTGATCTGAAAGGAGGCGACACGTTGAAAGGGGTGCAAGCTTGTTTGCTGGAACGCGCCTGTCTTCGTTACGCCTCGACCTGCCCTATAACAATAACCGTTTCAGACCCTTCTTTTGAGACATTGAAATATTGGATCCCCCGACACAAGATTAGAGTCACTGGCAACGGCGTTTACCTAAAAGAATTTACGCACAACACGAAGGAAATTGCTGTCATTTGTATAGCACGCTTCGATGCGCCTTACAAGAACATAGACATAGTGTGTGAGGCGCTGTTCGACACGGGGGTTCAAACGGTCATAGTCGGCGATGGAAGACTTCGACCCACTATTGAACGTCGCTGGGCGAGCGAGAACATTCAGTTCACCGGTCACGTTAGCGAAGAGAGAAAAAAGAAGTTGCTTTCAAAATCAAAAATTCTTGTATCTGCGTCTTCAGCTGAAGGATTCGGGATAACACTTCTGGAAGGCCTCGCATCAGGTTGCCTGGTGGCAGCGAGCGATATAGCCCCACATCGATTCATTGACCACGGCTCTGACATCATCAAATTCTTTCCCGTGGGCGATAGCGAAGCAGTAAAATCTGCTGTGATTGAACTTCTGCAACTTTCTGGTGAAGAAAGCGCTTCGCTTCGAAAGCGGGCTAACTCTTTAATCTCCCATTACTGGGACTGGCAGGTAATCGCCCGCAAAACCGAACTCCTTCTCGATGCCGTGGTAGAGGCGCCCCGTCCACGTCAGGCGCGTTGAAGCGTCGGGTGCAAGGCCTCTAAGTCGCTCCCTCGCCGCTGTCGTATTCTATGGAACTTACGATGGCAGCAGATATCGAGTCAACTCCATCAAGCCACTCAGCCACAGAGCTGTCTTCCAACTCGGCTATAGTTTCTTGACACAGCGGCTCGCCTGCGATAACTCGCGCGCCGACTTTTCCTACTATCGCTAAGGCTAGATCAAAGTGTCCTTTTTTCTCTTGATCCAGCGCCTCTCGTATTAATTCGTCCATAGAGGCTTTATCTGCGAAAGACGCTTTCATATAGCTCTCAAACGATGCAAAAGCGCCAACAAGAGAAGATTGGATCAGTCCTACTAAGTCGTCAAGCTCCACGTCACCTGTGTCAGCTTTTTCCCTGATTATCGCCTCAATGTTTTGTAAGCCATCCAAAGATTCTTCACGCGCGAGCTTGCCAATTTCGAAACCTCTTACAACCTTCCAGCACGCAATTATTACGTCTTCTTCCATTTCAACGAATACTGTCGTAGCTGTCTCGTCCATGTTCTTGTAGTCACTTTGCCTTGCGCAGTCTATCCAGTTGCGCCAGCGCTCCTCAGTGAACGGCACGTAGAGGTTCTTTGCGTTTTTCATCGTGTAACCTGTGTAATTGTTCCCGATACGTACTTCGGGTATAATGGGATTATATTTATACGTTTCAGCCGCTTGCCGGCAGCTCTAAATAAAGCGTTCGTTCAAGTAAGTACGAATTGGATTGCTCCGGCCGTTCTGCAAATGCACACGTGGCGCGGTAGCACGCGTCTGCGTCTAAACTTCGGCTACACCATTCACAACGTGGCCAGTGAACATAACAGAGCGTATCATGTTGATGGTAGAAGCGCACCGCGTGCACAAAATATACGAATTGAACGGCTTGAAAGTCCACGCACTCAAAGACGTGAACCTTCTAATCGAAAAAGGGGATATGGTAGCAATTATGGGCCCAAGCGGCTGCGGCAAGACCACGCTCCTTAACTGTCTTTCAGGGCTCGACGAACCGACGTCGGGAATAGTCAAAATCGAAGGGATACCGCTCGCACAAATGAACGACAATGAATTGTCAGAATATCGCGCGACGAGGATGGGATTTATCTTTCAATCGTTCAATCTGCTGCCCGTCTTGACTGCCCTAGAGAATGTTGAGTTGCCGCTGCTTGTAGCCGGCATTAATGAGAGAGAGGCGCGGTTGCGGGCCTTAAGCATGCTATCGAGTGTTGATCTCGAAGAGTGGGCACATCACAAACCCTTCGAACTCAGCGGGGGACAACAACAGCAAGTGGCGGTCGCCCGGGCGCTTATAAGCAGGCCTGCAATCATCTGGGCAGATGAGCCGACAGGAAACCTAGACTCAACAGGTGCAGACCAGATCACGGCGCTTCTAAAACGGCTAAATAAGGCTAACCGGCAGACATTCGTCATCGTTACACACGATCCGTCTGTTGCTAAGACCGCGGACCGATTGATCAGCATGAAAGACGGAGCTATACTATCAGAATCAGCTGCATCTATTGTCTGATTGGCCGAGCACAGTTTGAGGGATGTAAATGTACTTACCGATGTACTTAGCACTTCTCGGCTGTGCCGTTACTGTACTCTTACTTTTTGCCGCGCTTGCGGTTACAAACAAGTCAATCTTCACAATGGGCGTAAGAAACATTATACGACGCCCGAAAAGCGCAGCCATTATAGTCGGAGCGCTCCTGGTGAGCACAGCAATTATCTCAGGGTCACTCGTTGCAAGTAGCTCCCTTGGTTATTCTGTCGTCAAGGCAACGTACGATGCACTTGGCAACGTTGATGAAACCGTTGCCCTGAATGGCCAACCATTCAACTACTCAGTATATCAACACGTTGCAGCCGATTCAGCGTTAACCAACAATACAGACGGCATCTCTCCGAGCCTCTACGGGGGGGTCCCGTCTGTGGACGACGTTACAAGCGGCATCACGTCAACAGGAGTCACGCTCGTCGGTTTAAACTTCACTCTAGACGCCCTCTTTGGCGACTTTGTTCTACTGAACGGCACACATACCAATGCGAGCGATCTGACTGGCAGCCAAGTCCTAATCAACGACAAACTTGCTCAAGATTTAGATGCACATACCGGCGATAGACTTGTTGTTTATTACGGCGAGAACGCTTCTTCCGTCAAAGCTTACACGTTCTCGGTCAAGTACATCGCACAAAACGAAGGCAAGGCGCAGTACGAGTTGAATGAAAATCTCTTTATGCAGCTCAGTGCGGCGCAAGCTGTTTTTCAACACGAAGGTCAAATCAATGAGATTAGGGTCTCGAATCTAGGCGATGTTGAATCCGGAGCCGCAAAATCTGGCAATGTGTCCGCGCTTCTCACGCAAGCCTTGTCAGGTTCGTCGCAACGATTCGACGTCAATCCCGTCAAACAAGATATGCTGGCCGCTGCAGATGCGAGTGGTGCCCAGTTTTTAAATTTGCTCGTCGCGTTAGGAACGTTTTCAGTCATAACAAGCGCGATGCTGATTGTCAACGTTTTTGTGACGCTTTCTGAACAGCGCAGAAGTGAGCTCGGATTGGCCCGCGCTTTGGGCATGAAACGCAGGCACGTCATATTGCTCTTTCTTTTTGAAGGAGTAACCTGCGCGTTACTGGCTGCAGCCATCGGGTCAATATTGGGGATCGGAATCGGCGCTGGTCTCATAGATACGCTCAACGCGGCCACTACGGCAGGAAGCCCCGCAGGAGCGTCCCTTGTTCTGCATTATGATCTCACTGACCTCTTGACCGCTTTTCTTATAGGTCTACTTGTTACGGTCGCAACGATTGCGTTCGCTTCCTACAGAATCAGCAGGTTAAATATCGTCCTCGCGATACGAAATGCCGAAAATTCCGAACAAGCGCCACGCCTACCGCGGGGGGCGCCCATACTCGGTGTGGGTCTACTAGTTTTTGGGTTTGTCGTGTACGGCGTTTCACCTCAAAGTCTGGCAGCGCAAGTTATGGCACCCACGCTCATCATCTTTGGCCTTGCCCTCGTCGCCCTACGAGCCATTAAACGACAGCAAGTACTCACTGTAGCAGGAGCAGCGGTAGTACTCTACAATGCAGGCATGATCTTTAGCAGCTCAGGCTTCAACAATTTCGCCACGGCGGTTAGTTTCACCGCGAGCTGCCTTCTCTTAGTGCTAGGCGCGGTTCTGGTAGTTCTTGTCAACGCTACCTCGTTATTGAAGCTCTTCTCCAAGCCGCTGACAAGGCTTAAAGCCAGTCAAGCTCTGATTAGACCTTCGTCGGCGTACTGCCTCCAAAAAAGGGAGACGTTGGGAACGACGGTTACGATATTATCTCTCGTCATTTTTCTAATGATCGTAGCGCTAGTTACTGCTGCTGTCTATCAACCAGATATGAACCAGCAAACCGGCGGATACGACATTCGTGCGACATCAAGCACGCCATTATCAAACTTGACAACGCTGGAGGTCCAGTCACCCACGTCCGAATCACCCGCAAAACCTGTGGCGCTCTTGAACGCTTCAGATATAGACTTTTACGATGGCCTCTTTGTTGCGAATGCAACAGGGACGAGCATAAATGGTCAAGCGCTCTACCAGCAGGGACCTGAAACAAACGTTTATGGCATAGATGCGAATTTTTCGGAGCACGCACAGTACGGCTTCAAGGACATTCTCGCGGGCTTCAACTCATCGGAAGTCTGGAATCTGGTAAGCAACCCTCACTACGTCATCGTAGACTCAAGCTATTTGTATGGCCCCAACGGCACCCAAGTCAGCGCAGGCGACACCATCTCATTTGACGCGGGTAACGGCACTGCACGCTTTTTGGTTGCCGGCGTCCTTGATGAGTACTATTTGCACGGCATTTTTATGAGCAAGCAACAAATGCAGCACTATTTTCCGGAAGTAAAGGGCGATACGCTGTTTCTCATAAAATCAGCGAGCGGGATGAAACCTATCAATCTTAGCTACGACCTCGAGAGAGGTTACAAAGCTGCTGGCCTCAACGCATTTCTCATTAGTGACGAAGTTTCGCAGATGATGACGCAGAGCCAACAGTTCTTTCAGCTCACCGCGACCTATCTCGGCCTCGGGCTTATCGTTGGCATCGCTAGCGTGGGAGTCGTGACGGTGCGATCCACTATAGAGCGGCGCCAAGAGATAGGCATCATGCGCGCCATAGGTTTCAACCGCGGACTTGTCGTTAAGTCGTTACTGTTTGAAGCGACCTTTGCCACCACGTTGGCAGCAGCTGTAGGCCTCTCAGCCGGATTGGTCGTTTCTTACGCCATATACACTAACTTGAATCAAACCGTGAAAGTGCCGTTTACGATTCCGATCGTTCAGGTTATCCTAGTTCTTGTAATCGTTTATCTGGCAGTCGCCCTCTGCACGGCCATCCCTGCACGAAATGTGTCGCGAATACTGCCCGCAGAGGCCATTCGGTATGTTGAGTAAGCTCCGGTCAAATTCTTACGAACAAGAACGGGCCAGGTCCAGCGCAAATGCGCGAACTCTGCGCGAACTGCTTGTGTGAAAAGGCTCGGCACGCGAGTTGAGCTCTCTAGAAACTGAGAGTAAGTTCGGTCCCGTTTTGGACGTCGCTCTCATTCACCGCGATTTGCTTCGTGACGTTGCCGATCGTCACCTTGTATGCAGGGCCAGTTTTGATTCCGTACGGCATCCCAACCGTCGCATAGGGGACCACAAACACGTGGGTCCCGTTCACTCGAGCACTCTGCGTATAGGTGAACGTCCTGTTTTGATTTGTGGTGACGTTGAGGGATAACGTAGCGTTTCCATTGCCGCTAACAGCTATACGTGCGCCCTCAACGTATTCAAAGATCTTAACATACTGTATATTAGTTCCGTTGAGCGTGCCCACCGTAGTTGGCGATTCGTAAATCAAGCGATAATGGCTGTATCCGTTGCCATCGTAATATTGCAATCTGACGAGTGTCGTGTTATAATACGCGGCGGTTGGCACGGTCTGCTGCTGCGTTGTGCCATTTTGGTCTACGTAGCTCTGCGTCGTGAGAAACGTATCGACCCCTTGTCCTGATAGAAGCGCAATCGCTGGGAACTTGTCGGTGTAGTCCGCCATTTCGTAATCGGTCATCACATATTTGACGTGGTCTTTCTGGATGATGCCTAAGGTGCCTGATTCATTCTGGCTCACGAAAAACGTCGCGGAGTCGTTGACGCCCGTTTGGAAGTTGTTCGCGATGGCTGGCCTATGACCCAGGAAAATGATCCAGTTCCCGTAATCCCACCAGCTAAGCACCCCGTATGCAGGTATCTGGTTCGACGTGACATTATAGTTCGAAGTTGCTGGCGTGTTGGCATTCAGCCACTGACACGCTTCCGCCCAGTCGCTTGGTATAGAGGAGACGCTCTGCGCGGTCGTCGTGGTCGCACTAATACTTGGCAGGAGCAAAACGGCCACGACAACGAGGACTCCGAGAAGTTGTGTGTATTTTACTTCACGCCCGAAGAGTTGAGGAACCGCCGCAGCGTCGCGTACGCCCGACAACTTGCCATAGGATTTGCCAATCAGCGCGTCCATGATCCACACTATCACGAACCCAGAAAGGATCGCGACGTTGGCAGACAACAGAAACGCAAATTGTACTTGGATGGAGCCAAGCACAAAGGCAAAGACGCTCCAAACGGCCAGCAATACGGCTGCCGCGTCCTGTTTCTTCCACGCGCGATATACAAGCACGACGAGACCGGCCAGACTCACAAATAGCAAAAGCTGGAAGTAGCTAGCGGCCGCAGCAAGCGTGAAGCTTCCTCCCACGAAGAATAGCGGTTGCGCCTCGGCTACGGTCTGTAAGACCCCGGTTTGCGTGAAGAACCCATATCCACTGAACACCGTTACAGTGAGACTCGGGTTCCACACATAGAGGCCAATGCTCGCAGCGACTACGAGCGCGCAGATCGTCAGCGGGTAAGCTGCCGGCCGCATGCCTCTCATGTAATACGCGAGGAATCCAAATATCGCAAAAATGACTATTAGTGCCACTAAAAACAGCGGTTGGAACAGAGAAAGCTGTAGGGTGTCTATTGTCCGTGCGAAATGGGTTGTGAGACTCACAGGAAGGGTCGTAATCAGCGATACGAAAAGCATCGTTAACAAGACAATCGTGAGATTGTCAGACGACAGCCGTTTCACGTGGTTTATACTGTACTGGACAATGGCATACGCCCCGATAATGCCAAGGAAGAAAAACGAGCCGAGCCACGTCAGCAAACAGGCGGTTACAAAAACTCCAGCCAGTGCTGCATAGAGCAAGATTCGCTTGTCTCCACCAGTGAAGGCCAAACGCCGAACCTTGCCAAACGTCAGCTCACCCCTCAACGCGAACATCAAGAACAGGAACAAAAGCGCCGGGAAAAGCACTTCCACAGCGACGTGGTGATTGATATTGCCTACCATCGAATCCTGGATATTCGCCGGGATGACCGTAAGAAGTGCGGCCGCGACGATGCCCGCCTTCCAGTCAAAGATAAGCTTTGTTATGTAATATATGGGCAAGATCGCGAGAGCCCCTAAGAGCGCAGGGAACGTCGCGACGGCAACTTGCCAGTCGACGTGAAACAGCGCCATCGCCACCAGCGTGTATGCCCCAGCCAGAAAATCGTAGAGTGGTGGCCAGCCGATCCAAAATCCGGTAGGGTAGTTGACATAAGGATCATAGGCAAGCACGTAAGGAAAATGCTGTATCGTGTTCTCGATTATTCTGAGGTGGTAGTACGGATCAAAATCGTTGATGATGATGCTACCACCTTGGATGGAACTCGCCCACGGGAGTATAATTCGCAAATAGAGAGCAACGATGAAGATAACAAGAAGCATCACGGCCCTTTCCGCATGCTTTTCTCTAAACCATCCCAAGTTCGTGTGAATCTCCCCTCGCAGGTCGCTTACTGCAACTACTAGATCTTTTCAGGCACGTTCGCTTGCTGAGGCGTCGAGGTGCCAATTGGCAGCGCAAACACATATTTTAGAGCATCGTGAAGTATTTAAAGGGTGCGCCTGCGGCGTCCCTTATATATTACCTGCAGCAGAAGATGATGATGAGTAGCGCTGCTGCGCTCGATGGCCGCGAGGTTCGATGTTCAGACGTCAGACAAAAAAAGGTAGACTGCTGCGTAATAAAGACGTCACTGACCTCATCGACCAGGCAGATGAGAAGTTCAAGCACGGGCAGTTCGGCGACGCGGCCAATCACTATGACGCAGTGCTTGAGCGAGCGCCCAACAACTTCAGAGCGCTGCACAACAAAGGATTGGCATTGTTCGCTCTTAGCAAGTTCGACAAATCAATCGAGTGCTATGACCGAGCGCTTGAGATCCAGCCAAATGCGGCCCATGTGAAGCTCAATAAAGCGATATCACTAAACAGCAACGGAAACTTCCAAGAAGCCAAAAGTCTGTTGGATGAGATTGTACGACTTACGCCGACGAACAAGGAAGCGCTTAACGCGCGGGCGTTGTCCGAATTCAACCTCGGTCTTGATAGCGAAGGGATGGAAGACCTCAAAAAGGCCATAGAAATTGATCCTGCCTATACCATGGCCTGGAATAACCTTGGATGTTTCTACCTCGGCCTAGGCGAGCTTGATTTAGCTATTGAGTGTTTTGACCAAACACTTGCCGTCGACACAAGAAATTACGACGCCTTTTTGCTCAAAGATATGGCGGTCGAAAGACGCGAGAGAAGGTTGAAGCGTCCTTAATCGGTTAGTTATCGCCGGGCCAATATTGGCCTTTGGTTGTCTTACTCTCGAAAGAGCCTTTTCTGATGGCTGCCTCGACACCGCCAGTGTCGTCAGCCGGAAATACAAAAAAATGTGTGATAATTTACAAGTAAGGCGTTGAACAAGGGCACAAGAACTGACCGTCGCCCGGATGTGTAGGGTGAACCGTCAACGGCGTTTATGTCTAATAAGTCACTCTTGGGATGGGGAAAACAGACTGCCACGACCTGCTCAAGCAGATGATCGATGATAACATTGTTATATTCCACTGGCAGGAAAAACGTGTAAGCGACAACGTTGCGCAAATAAGCATTGTTGGCTGCGAAGACAGCTCCTTGCCTGTGTTGCCCTTTAAGGCAACAGGATTTGCCAAAACGTTCGAAACCCCTCAACACGCCGAAGCCTTTGCTGTTAGCAATACCGTTGGATTCATTCATATCGAAAATATGCTGGGAGACGCCTACATCCAAGACCAATCGATTGCCGAACAACTTAGATTGCATCTCGTACTAAAGCCAACCAGCGAGCTAACAATACTGAGCTGCCAACTCACGTTTGCTAGCTCCGGCGCGTTCGAGACCCTGAATTAATAAAGTGAGGTCCCCGCTCACTTTTTCGGGCCATGCGCGTCCCTCTTAGTAATCTCCCAGATTCATCACATATTTACGTCAGTGTCCCGAGAAACTTCTTTGAACCTGGTGAGACCGCCGCAATCCATGAATCAAGCGCGTGAAAAGAATACAAAAAAGAGCAAAACTGAATTGACGCTAGTCATTAGTTCGCTGAACACGCAAAGGACGCTGCGATCGCCACGTGCAACCTTTCGAGGGCTAGAAATGAATAAACACGAATTTGACTTTCTAGATATACCGGCGCCTGATCGAGATCTGATCAGCAGTTTTGTGAGCGCAGTGCAAGCATGGGCCCCAATAAGTCTCCAAAGGATCATTCTCTACGGTTCAGTCGCAAAAGGTGTTTTTCCAGAAGTTTATGACATCGATATAGCGATGCTCTTTTCCAGTGATTTCGATCATCCTCAGTTTTACGCTGAGATTTATCGAATAATAACCGATCTTGAGCCTCAGCGCGAATTGCACGTCGTCCTAAAGTGGGAAGAAGAGATAGAGCCAGCGTATCAAGAGTTAATTGAAAAGGACGGAATCACGCTGTTTCCGTAAAAGGTGCTGGCTGCTTCCTACATCAATGGATGGACGATTGTGTCCTTCTTGGATAATAGCTCGTCTATCGTCGGCGAATCCTTCATTGCGTTGCTGATTGCATTTTTTGTCGCCTGGTAGTTATAGTCATATAGTTTTTTCTTATCTTTTGCACTACCATGAATATAGACTGACGCGATTATCATCAGCTCATTCGCCATAAAGGCCGGAATAACGTCTTCTTGAACACTGTCGAGGACTGCTTTTGCTATCGCGGCTTGGACAGGCCCGAACATAAGCTCAGCTTGGGCTTCACCCTTAATCGAGACCTTGTTTACCATAAGCGTGGTCGGCTTGACAGCATAGTTAGGAGCCAATATTGCCAACAACGCAGTATGACCCATTCGCGGCGTCGCGAGACCGGTGAGGAAAGCCGTCTCAAAAGCGCCTCCTTTTTGACCGATTGCGATGTCTATGTGTGCAAGTTCCGGCATTTCGCCAACTAAGGCCTCACCAGTTCGTGTTCCTAATTCCTTTCTAGAGACTTCGCTCTCCATTTTTTTGCCTCGTTCGACCTAGTTTTGGTTGCCCGTATATATCGTTTGCCGCGTGACACAGCGTCGTCTCTGAAGTCAGAAGAAAGCTAGAACAACCGATGTCGCCCTGTGCTGAAAGGTTTATGTTGATAGAAAGATAGTAAAAACCATGAAAATTGTCATAGGATACGAGAGCTACCATGGCAACACGCGAACGATGGCATATGCATTGGAGCGCGGAGCACGAGAAGCAGGAGCCGAAACGGTGATCAGAAACATACGGCAAATCAAGCCTTTCGACATCAAGAACGCAGACGTGGTCGTTGTCGCCACCCCTACCTACCATCAAAAACCGCCCTCGAACGTGCGTTATTTTATGAAAAATTATGATAATTTCGATTTTAGCGGCAAGACCGCCTTTGTGTTAGGTTCGTGCGAGGAACTCGGTGACGCGATCGACCAAACCATAGACTTTTTCCGCTCAAAAGGCGCGACTGTCCTCACGCCGCCTATCAGAGTGAAGGGCAAACCGACCAAAGCCGATCTCGAATCGTGCCAGCAAAAAGGATCAGAGCTAGCGACCAAGTAGCACTTTTGCTAGGGGCCTCGAAGCATTTTAGCGCTACACTGATTAACTTTCAACGGTGAGATGCTGCGCATCAAGCCTATTGTTTGAAAACGACCGAAACTTTGCTTCAGATGCAGCAGCGAATGTTGTTTGCACTTTGACCGCCCACGAGGATCTGCTGAGTTACACCAGGTGAATCTCGCGCCCGTCAGCAAAAACTCGCGGTTTGCGAATTATTGCATCGAGGTGCACGCCTGCGACGACGTGTCCTCCAATCGTACTGTTGTCGCCTAAAGCGATATGCGCAGTGCCTCGCACCTTCTCATCTTCCAAAACAACGCCGATTATGCGCGCGCGGGGATTTGTCCCGATTCCGAGTTCTGCGATATTTCGTGCTTCGTCTCCAAGTGGGTTGATGATCTTGAGGACTTCCTTCGCACGGTCACCTTGGACGTCAACGGCGCGACCTTCTTCGACTCGAATCTTTATCGGATGTTTTAAAAGTTCGAGACCAGCCATGGAGCCATCGATCACGACGGTGCCTTTGCAGTTTTCGGGAGCCGTATAGACCTCCCCGGCCGGCAAATTTGTGCTGCAACCTTGCTGTTGACAGCACCCCACGTCGAGGTTCCATTTCGACGCATCGACTTCAAACGAGATGTCAGTTCCAAGATCTGAGACAAGTCGGATCTCCGACGCGCCTTTGAACGTTTCGGCTAGGCGGCGGGTATGTTCCACCACCTCCCGGGGATTCGCGGTCAAACCGCCTTCAATCATCATTTGCTCAGTGACGCCGGGCATGCTCGCGGTTCGCACACCGGCATCATTTGCCTGCTTTCGCGCGCTCGTGTGCGTCAGTGACATCGTCGTAGGGGCGATAACAACGTCAACGTTTCGCATAGCTTCTGCCACTGCTCGGGGGGGCTCTTCTCCGTGGCGGGAGCGCGGCGGCATCGTCATCATTATAGCGTCGCAGTCCATTTCGCGCGCCGTATCATACAATGATTTGGCAATCTTAATCCTCAACGTGTCGGTGACGATAAGCACGATCTCGGTTTGTTTTAAGCCGAGGTACGTGTGTAAAATCGTCCACGAGCTTTTGTATCCGCTAATGCGCTCACTTCCTTCGAAGTCCTTGAGTGCTCTACCCTTATATAATTATTTTATGCAGTGTGTGAAACGACGCCGAGCAAGCGCTGACCGTCCGCAAGCGTTCCGCAGTTGATTTCGTTTACAAAAACATTAAACTAGCAGCACTGCTATTACTATTGGTTCCATGAGACAAAGCGAAGCAGAAGCAGCAAACATCGTGCAGATTGAACGGATAGACGATCTATGGGCCTACGTGCTTCCAGATGACAAACTGGTGACCGGAAGCAGCTATGGAAACAAGAAATGCTTCGCGAATTCAAAAGCGACGGGAGCGATCGAAAGCTTGTTTTCCCTAGACCTTGGGAGGAACGTCATTGGCTCAACGCTCGTCCGCTACTACGACGCGGAATCCGGCGTGTTGCTTGAACAGACTGGCACCGGAGATTTCACAATTCATCCGGCGTATCAAAAACGCACGTTCAAACTCGCTCACGGACTCCGCGTTTCAGAGATTTTCTATGTGCCAAACGCGCCGCAAGATCATCTTGACGAGTATGCCGCTGCTTATTTAGGGCTACAGATCAGGAACAAAACCGCAAACGTCCAGAGGATCTCTATAGTGGCCTATTCGGACCTGCGCCCTACGTACCTCGCAACAGCTCCCGATGTGGAAATCCGTTATAACTACAAGAACGCAGCCATAATAGCGAGCAATCAAAGCAATGAGCACTGGACTAGATTCTTTGGAACGACGGCGAAGAATCCAATATGCTCGTATACCACCGACATTTCAGCGGTCACCGACAATTTCAATGTCACCCCGAGCCTGCGTCCTTCGTGCGAGCAGTATCTTGGCGGCAGTTTCTCCTCAGAGCGCTGTTCCGTACAATACGTCCCGCTTAAAGACGAATCTGCGGAACTGAATTCAGCGAAAGGCAGCGCTGACAATCGCGCAATCATCGGTAGGATCCAAGTAGACATCGACCTACCCCCAGAGGAGGAGGAAGAGTTCACCTTTGTGATCGGCTTCTCGATGGCGGGCGACGCAGACGCCATTCGCAAATTTGAGCTGCTTGAAAACTATGAAAATGCATACGAACAGACATTACAGCATTTCGTAAATGAATGCAGCTATTCGGTGGTCATGACCCCTGACCAGGTCATTAACAGAGGGGTGCAGTGGGCCAAAGCTAATATGGCTCGCGTGAAAGCCCTGTATCCGCAAGGCTGGGGATTCACGAATGATCCGAGCCTCTCGAGCAATATCGTCGCCAGGGATACCGCGTGGTTTGCATTTGGGTGCGACTACGTAGCTCCGGAGTTTTCTAAGGAGGCTCTGAGAGTCTTTAAGCGGCTGCAATCGGCAGATGGACTCATCGCTGAATACTATAACGGCGTGACCGGAGAAGTTGACGACTACCAGCTCAACATTAACGACGATACGCCGCTCTACATCCTCGCCGTCGAGCACACGTTCCAGATCACGGATGACCGCTCATTTCTCGAAGAGATGTACCCTTCCGTAGAAAAAGCTGCTGATTACATTGTTTCTCAAGAAGACGAGCGTGGCCTCGTATACTGCAAATCGAACGGCGTGGGCGTCTATGGCATCTGCGGCTGGCGGAACATAATCCCAAACTACGCCATAAACGGCGCGGTTACCGAGGTTAATGCGGAATGTTTCGCGGCGCTGCGAGCGACTGCGCTGTTGGCCGATTTTATGGGCCACGACGATCGAGCGGCGTATTTTCGAACGGAAGCCAAGAAGCTCAAGAACGCGATCAACACGCACTTAATCGACCTCAAGAACGGTCTTTACTACCTAAACATCGACGTATCCGGCAATGAGCACCCGGACGTTACGTGCGATCTAATATTTCCGGTGATTTTCAACGTAGCCACTCCCGCAACATCGCACCTCATCATCGACCGGCTCAACCGCCCCGACTTCTTGACGACAGCAGGCCTGCGAACCGTGCCGCGGACGGCCCTGAACTACCATCCCGAACGAGGATGGGGCTTGACAGGCGGGGTGTGGCCTGACGTCGCCTTCATGTTTGCCTATTCGTGCTCGACCCATCAGCCAGATGTTATGGTAAACATCATGCGCGGCACGTTTCGCCAGTACGAGCTTGACCCAACAAACCAGAACACGGTCCCTGGGCAGTTCTCCGAGTGGTATCACGGGGAATCCCTCGTCAATAACGGCATGAAGCTTTCACCGTGGTTCCCACCGAAATACTTGTGGACCGCCGTGGAAGGCGTGTGTGGCGTCGGCCTCTACCGCGGGTTGCACATCAACCCCAACATTCCACTCAGATGGAAATGGGTGAGCCTTTCAAACATGCCGTATCACGGCAGCGCTGTGACCTATTTTGCGTGCTGGGTAAAAGGGCGCCTCACTATTTTCGCAAACTATCCGTTTGCGACGAGCTTGAAAAACGCTGGCATCGAACTCGATGATGATGTTTCGGCCATGATTCACGAACAGCTTGAAGAGATACACCTCGTTGCGCTCGCGTCGCCATCCCACGTCGTTATCTGTGTCGGCAACATGGCGGCTAGTTCGACTTCGTTCACCTTCAGTGTGAGTGAGATCATCGAAACCTACGTTAAGCCCGGCCGCTATCGAATACGGGTGTTCCACAGCGAAATCGACGACTGGTACGATCAAGGAGCTCGCGAAAGCAGCAACATCCGCGGTTTCACCGTCGGACTCGAAGTGGGCGGATTTAAGCTGATTGAACTGACCGCTCAAGTCACCTAGCGCGAACCGCCGTCAACCACCTTGAGCCATTCTTGGAGTGAGCGTTTGTCGGTAGCTGCGGTGTTGTCGAGTGTGAGTGGTGTAACGGAGACAAACCCGTTGTTCAGGGCGTAAACATCGGTATCGGGCTGCTGACTATTCTTAAAGTCGCTTCCGATCCAAAAGTAAGCGTTTCCGCGCGGGTCCAAGCGTTCTATGATCCTGATGTCAAAAACGTTTCGCTGGAGCCGCGTTATTTTGTATCGCGCGACGGCAGCGCTCATCGGAACGTTAACGTTCAGCACATCTACCTTCGCCGGCAGCCCGCATGCAAGGGTGTGAGCGGCTAATGTTCTGCCAACGTCTGCTGCCAAGCCAAAATCTACTTCGGATCGTGTCTCAAAGACGTGTGCCCGGTGCGCCTGCAGTGAGATGGCAATAGCGGGAATGTCCTGGCTTGCGCCAGTTAACGCGGCGCCTAAGGTGCCCGAAGTCATGACAGACTCTGTGCTGACGTTCTCGCCGACGTTGATGCCCGCCACCAACAAATCTGGTTTTCGTTTCAAGACCGCATATTCAGCAATAAGCACGGCGTCCGTAGGGGTTCCCGCGACCTCATATGCTTCATATCCCGCAACATTCGCACTGGACACCCGGATTGGCTCAAAGAGGGAAAGTGACCTTCCTACGCCGCTTTTTTGGACCGAAGGAGCGACGAGGATGAGTCTACCCAGATCGCTCAGCGCGTTTGCTGCTGCAACTAGCCCCAAAGACCGTATGCCATCGTCGTTCGTTATCAGAATTGTTTTTTCCTGCGACATGAGCCCCCCTGCGACATGAGCCCCCTTATAGCACCTATCAGCGCCTAAGCAAACTAGCGCTCGACAAGCACACGAGCATCATCACACCCAAGGCGAGTTGAAACCTATCACTTGATGTAACGCGCAGCTCAATGCGTAAGAGTCACGAACGCCCTACGTGCACGGAACGTGATAGTCTTTGCGCAATACAGTTGTTGGAGGAGCCACTCCTGTTTGAGGGTTTTGCGGAACAGCTTTCATCGATTCTTGTACCACACGTTACACGCACCCTCGCCGGAAACCATGCACGGCCCAACCGCTTTGTGCGGCACGCAGGCCTTTGCGAAGAGTTTACAGTCGGTAGGCACTCTGAGCCCCTGCAAGACAAGGTTGCAGATACACCCAGTTTTGACTTCTCTGCTCGCGAAATCGAGATTGTGCCTCAGCCGGGCATCGTATGACGCAAACTCACGCTTTATCGCGTACCCTGACTGACTGATGACAGGAAAGCCACGCCATTCAACGTCAACGACGTCGAATGTCCGTTGCATAAGTTCTTGCGCTTTGACGTTTCCTTCGTAGTGCACGACGCGCGGATAGGCATTTTCCACCTTGTGCTCGCCATTAACAATTTGCTTCGCGATAAGATAAAGCCCATAGAGCACGTCATTAGGCTCAAATCCTGCAACTACTTGTGGAACTGGGAATTCCTCGAATGGGCGCAACCCAATAATAGTGCAGACGTGTCCCGGCAGCAAAAAGCCGTCTATTTGGGCCCCGGATTGGTATACTTGCCCCAAAAGCCACCGTAGCGCCGGAGGAATGAGTCGATGCGAGCACATGATCGAAAAATTATCAGGCAGCGTCTGCAATAGCGCTACAGACGTCGTTGGCGCCGTTGTTTCGAATCCCACAGCGATGAATACCACTTCATTGTCGGTCTTTTTTGCGAGCTCTGCGGCGTGTGTGATGCTGCCCACGATGTGCACGTCCCCTCCTGAGTCGGCCAGAGACCCTTCAGTCCCGGGCACGCGCATCAAATCGCCGTAGGTCGCGACCGTAATGCCATCCTTCACCATCTTTATGGCCGCGTCGATTTCTCCTTGGGGGGTAATGCACACCGGGCAGCCGGGCCCCATTACTACACGCAAGTTTTCGGGCAAGAGGGATCTCACACCGAAGCGAGTTATCGACGCCTCGTGGGTTCCGCAAACGTGCATTATTTTGATCTCTTTCCCGTGTTTACGCACGAGCTTGCCTATTTTGTCAGACAGCCTGAGTGCCGTTTGGTGGTCGCCATAGTCTACGTTCAAGGTTCTTCTCCTGTTAGTGGGCGCCGAGAGATCGCCACGGCGGCCTCACCGCCCAACTTCATATGGAATATAGACTTGAGCCATGCTAAAAATATTTAGCTACGCCAGACGGAAGTGCGATTTTACGAAGAACGATCAAAGCTCCTGCCACGCAATACGCTTCGAAAGACAACGGGGTCACAACATGCCCCGTGACCTATATTTCATGGTGCGAGACGACACTGTCAAAAGACAAACATAGTTCGAGTTGCTGCCTGACGTCGCCGTCGAGGCAACCTTAGCGCAAACAGCGAGGACTACGTAGGCCTTAACAGATGCCCGACGCCGAACATCATCTGTAAAACCAGCTCACGACCAAAAAATCGTTACGAGAGAATGGGGCGTGAGCCGCCATTTTTCGCTTACATAAAACCGGGTTCCATACCAATGCTTAATCGAACGCAGCCGAATCTAAGCTTTGATCTGCGCGGCAGAGAATCCTTTTTTCGCAAGAATTTCTTTAACTCTGCCCTTGTGATTCCCCTGCAATTCAATGAGACCGTCTTTCACAGTTCCTCCGCATGCAAGTCGTGCCTTGAGATAGCTCGTAAGCTCTGCGAGATCTATTTCGTGAGGGTCCATTCCCTCGATGACGGTGACCTCCTTGCCGTAGCGCCTCTTGTTTACCTTCACTGTAATTCGCTGCTGTTCTTTGGCTACTTCTTCACAAATGCATAACTCGCTAGGGAGTCCGCAAACGGTACACATTCCAGAGCTCATGCCTTTTTGGAAACCTCCGATTTCTCGGTATGTATCTAGTTATGTCGCTTCAGATTAATAAACATTAGAGTTGTGTCAGGGGCTTTTTCGGCTTCTTGCCGCCAGACTGAACCGCTTCCAAGGAGACCCTCACGGAAAAAGCCGTCTTCAAAAAATAGAAAAGGTCCGACGGCACCACAAAGACTAACTAAATCCATTAACAGTCTGGTGCTTTCACTTCTACCTATAAATACATTTTTTACTAATCGTGTTTTATGTGGTGAGCATGCAAGAACTCTCAAAAGACGAAGCCATGGCATTTATCAAAACGAAAAAGTACGGAAACTTAGCCCTGTGCAATAAGAATCAGCCTTATAGCATTCCGATCGTCTACACGCACACCGACACCGCACTTCTCCTCTATCAACGCTCGCGCGGACGAACGCTGGAATATCTTGAAGCAAATCAAAGAGCCTGCTTTGAAATTCACGATATCAAGGGCTTTCTCGACTGGACATCGGTCATCATTGAGGGCTGGATCAGCCGCGTCACCGATCCTGCGGAACTCAGAGAGTCGCTCAGGACGATCGAAAAGAACATCAATTTGATCGACGGGTCATATGAGGAGACCGCACGAGCCATAGCAAGTGGCCGAGTTGGAGGCGTCTACAAGATCCTGATGGAAAAGGTCAGTGGCGTCCAATCCTCAGAATAATTACAGCCGACGAGCCTATAGAAGCATTTTTTCCAAACCAGTCAGAAGGGCGACCCGTGGAGCCACCGTCTAAGTTGACATTTGGCTGAGATAGTCAGCCAACGCTGGGGCCACCCGGTTAGCGGTTCTTCCGGACCTCCGAGCAGCACTTGCTTCCCTCGCTTTATACTCGCATTTGTTAGTCTGAAAGAGCCACGCGCTTGGCCAGCTTTTCCGCACCTGGCGGGAATGGCACACCGCTAAAACTACTAAAGGTATATCACTCTGGCCACAAGTCTTAAGACGTCTTGGACTCGCTCTGCATGCGTGTCGACCGGCAGAAGCTTCAACGGCAAGACGTCCGCGGAGGCGCGATAGAAATGAGGAGGCGCGATGAGCAATAGTCAACTGAATTGGAAGATTGGGGGCGAAGCCGGATACGGCATAATGACCGTCGGAGAGATCTTCTCAAAAGCATTTATCAAAGGCGGTTACTACGTTGTTGCGCACACCGAATACCCTTCACTGATCCGCGGTGGCCATAACACCTTTCAGATCAGGATAGACGCTCGGCAGATACGGGCTCCGATCCAGCCCGTCGACGTCCTTGTTGCGCTGAATGCCGAAACGATAGAACTGGATCTGGACGATCTAATCCCCGGAGGTTTGCTTGTCTACGACGCCGCAAACTCCAAGGTTGCTCCAGCGCGCGAAGACATCACCCGGTGTGACGTGCCGCTCGCGAAGCTCATGGCGGACCTGCACCTTCCTAAGGTCGCCATCAACATGGCCGCAATGGGGGCCTCCATTGGCCTGATCGGCTATGAGCTTGCCCTATTGAACGCGGCCATCGAAGACGCGTTTGGAGATAAAGGCGAAAAAATCGTCGAACAAAACGTGGGCGCGGCAAAGGCCGGGTACGAGTACGTAACCCGTACCTACCCGGAACCGTACAAGGGCGGCATGACCCCGATAGAAGGGCCGCCCAGAATGACGCTGACCGGGAATGACGCGATCTGCATAGGCGCCCTCAAAGCCGGGATGAAGTTCATCGCCATCTATCCGATGACACCAACGCACACCGTTATGACGTACATGGCCGCGCACGCGCGCGAGTACGGCGTTATGATGATACAGCCTGAGGATGAAATTGCCGGGATCAACCTCGCCATTGGCGCCAGCTTTGCAGGAGCTCGCTCAATGGTAGCGACCTCTGGGGGGGGCTTTTCGCTCATGGTCGAGGGGCTCGGCCTCGCAGCTGCGACCGAAACCCCGCTGGTCGTCGTCGAAGGTCAGCGCCCCGGCCCTTCCACCGGGCTCGCGACGCGAACGGCCCAAGGCGACCTGCGGTTCTGCCTCCACGCTTCTCAGGGGGACTTCTTTAGGGTGGTGCTCGCGCCAGGCGACCCCGAAGAGTGCTTCTACGAAACGTTCAGGGCGTTCAATCTCGCTGATGCACTCCAAACGCCGGTGCTCGTCCTGACCGACAAGCATCTGGCGACGTCGTTTTTCGCGACAGAGCCGTTCAATACGGACGGACTACGCGTAGATCGCGGGCTGCTGCTTGAGGAGGGGAAGGTACCTCCCGATTTTAAGCGCTATGAGACGACGCCTACCGGCGTATCCGCGCGAACCGTTCCCGGAACCGAAGGCGGCGTGTTCAACGCGAACAGCGACGAGCACGACGAGAGTGGGTATTTTTCCGAAGACGCACCGGTCGTCGCGACGTCCGTCGACAAGCGGTGCAGGAAGTACTTCACCGCCGCCGCGTCCCTTGACGGAATAAAGCTCCACGGCAATCTGTCTTCAAGCACGGTGCTCGTCGGCTGGGGCTCGGCGAAAGGGGCCATCCTCGATGCGATGGATTTCCTTCGAGCGAAAGACGGCTTTGATCTTGGGTTCCTACAGGTGCTGTTTATGAGCCCATTCCCCTCGCAGCCCGTAAAAGAGCGCCTAGAGGGCAATCAAGTCATTCTAATCGAAAACAACCGGGGTGCGCAGCTTGGCAGCCTCATAAAGGAGCACGCCCAGATCCGCCCGAATCACACCATTTTGAGGTATGACGGAAGGGCGTTCAACGCGGATGAACTCTACAATCGCATCAAGGAGGTGCTCTGAAATGGAGGACGTGCATCGCTACGACGTGCCCGGCACGTGGCCCACGTGGTGCCCAGGGTGCGGGAACTTCGGGATTTGGAACGCGATGAAAAGCGCGTACGCCAGCATTGACCTCGCCCCCCATAAGACGGCAATCGTGTGCGGCATCGGGTGCTCGGGAAACCTCAGCTACTGGATCAACACGTACGTGCTCCACAGCCTGCACGGGAGGTCTGTTCCAGTGGCACAGGGCGTGAAACTCGCCAACAGGGACCTGACAGTCATAGTGCACGCGGGGGACGGCGACACGTACGGTGAGGGGCTCGGCCATCTTTTGCACGCTGCACGGCGAAACATCGACATTACGGTTTTTGTGCACGATAACCAGGTTTATGGCCTTACGACAGGCCAGCCATCACCAACGAGCTTCAAGGGCACTAAGTGGAAAGTGGACCCGGAAGGCGTCGTTGCTTCGCCTGTCACGCCACTCCCCCTGGCGCTTCTTGCCGGAGCGACCTTTGTCGGGCGCGGCTTCAGCGGCGAGAACAAGCACCTCAGCGACCTTATGACTAAAGCGATCCAGCACAAGGGATTCTCGCTCGTCGACATCGGACAGCCGTGCGTCACGTTCAACCACGTTAACACCTGGAAGTGGTGGAACGAGCACGTGTACACGCTCGACGAAACAGAACACGATCGCTCCAATTTCGAGCTCGCCCTCAAAAAAGCGCAAGAAGCCGGAGACAAGCTTCCCATCGGGGTGCTGTACGAGGCCGACAAACCGACGTTCGACGAGGAGTACAGCTCCTTGAACGCCGAGCCCCTCTCGCACGCCCCGATCGACGATATCGACGTCGACAAGCTTATGGCGCGGCACCTGTAGGTGCTCGCTTGCCACGAGCTGCAGGCTTGCGAAAGATCATGACGTACTCGTGCTTGAATAGATAGAACCCGCCCACAAGCGCACGATACTTCCAAAGGTTGCCGTTCTTGCCCTTGCCGCGCTCGTTGTTGAGGATCTCCTTGACGTTAATGGCCTTGAGTACAAAACCCGCGTCTATGCAGCGCTGCATGCACATAAATCCGAGCGGGACGAGCTGCGAATCCACGTATTTGTCGCCGATCACGAGCGCCATGAACCCGGCCGGCTTCAGCAGCTCATACGCGTGCCGCGCGACCAGACCGATCTTGTCCAGAAAAGCGGCCTCTGTTGACACGCGCGACAAGTCGCCATCGCGTTCGCTGAACCTGATGATGTCGTGGTAAGGCGGATGCAAGATAATGCAATCTGCCGCGGCTCCGCCCCATTCTTTAAGCGTGGCGCGGACGCGTTTTGCCGTTAGAGTCGTTGTGGAGTCACCCACGAGCACGGCGACCGGAACGTTGTAGGGGTTCTCAGCAGTGTTTATGCGCTCCAATGAGCGTTCAGCCACGTCCGGATCGATCTCGACGCCGAGTCCGGCGCGGCCGAGCCGCTTGCACTCGATAAGCGTCGTGCCCATGCCGCTGAAGAGGTCAACGACCACCTCGCCGCGCTTCGTGAAACGGGTCAACACCTGATATGGGATCTGTGGGATGAAGTTGCCCCAGTAGTCCCCGACGTGTGGCCCGGTCTTATCGCGCGGGCCGAGGAGCCACAGGGAGTCGAGGACGACGTCATCGTAGTCCTTCCAGCGGCTGAGGTCGATGTCGGAAAACTCGGTTGTTTTTTGATTTCCTTGCATGAACGCGTTCCGCTCGGCGGATACTCCGAAAGCGACTCTTCTCGCACTTTCTTTAGCAAAATGGGAATTGAGGTGTCAGAACGATAAACTTATCTGTTTTGCAAAAGACGTGAAAAACAGGGCTCGTGGTCTAGGTGGTTATGACGTCGCCTTCACACGGCGGAGGTCGCCGGTTCGAATCCGGCCGAGCCCATTGCTTTCGGCGCGCACTTTGCTGATCTTATTACATTTTACCTTGGTTACTTGACGCCCGCTTAACGCTTTTCTTGTCTCACAGCGGACGCCTAAAACGATCCGAATTCGAACGTCGTGGGTTTCCTTTTTTTCATGATGCTAGCTGATAACGCGGTGATATTCAGCATGATTCATGTATCTGGCACCGAACATAAAGAGGTAAAGGTTTTTCCTATGATTAGGCTCTTCGTCTTCGATCTCGGCAACGTCATCCTTCCCTTTGAACACAGACAAATTGCGGTGAAACTCAAAGAAGTCTCCCTAATAAAGAACCGTTTTACACCTGATGACCTTTTCAGGTTTCTCTTTGAACGAGACCGGGGTTTCGTAAATCCCTACGAAGAAGGCCGCATATCGTCACTGGCTTTTTTCGCGAAGCTCAGGGAGAGATACAAATTGGAACTGGGATTTGAAGAATTCAAAGATATGTGGAACAACATTTTTGAGGAGGATCCCGAAGTTAACGCGATTATTACACATCTGAAGAATAAAGGCTACCCGGTTTTTCTTCTCAGCAACACCAACGAACTCCATTTTTCCTGCGTCATGGAACGTTACCCCGTTGTCCGTTCCCTCGACGAGTGGATACTCTCTTATGAGGTAGGCGCAAGAAAACCTAAAAAAAAGATCTTTGATGCCGTCTTCGAGAAGACAGACATCGCACGGGAAGAAACGCTCTATATTGATGATATTAAGGCATACGTGGAGGCCGCAAAAACGTATGGTCTTCAGGGTATGCATTTCAAAAACCCAATAGATTTGTGGGAATTGCTGAAAGAAAAATGCATATAAGTGACAGATTTAAGTGTCATTTTTCAGTATCAAGCATTCAATGCGTGCGATACTAACAACTAAATTCTTGAGCGCGTCTAACAATGCTTTCCGCTCAACTGTATAGATAAAAATCGACGCCGTCGCCCCTACCGCATCCTTTTCGTTCTATCTCAACGTAGGTGTATAATTCCAGCTCAGTTTACTTTACGAAGTACTGATAGTCTATAACTTAGTGATTAAGAACAACAACTAACCAGCACAACCCGCAAGAGGAGAAGAGAATGATCTTTCACATCAACCGCATGACATTCAAGTTCGATCTCAGCGAGGAGCAGCGCCGAGCAGGTCTCGACCTGCTTCGCCAGGCGGGGGAAGCCAACCCTGCCGTGCAGTCGTACGTCGTGGGCCCCAACCTCGGAGGAGAGTTCGAATGGGGTGCCGTGTACGTGCTCGAGGATCTCGACGGGTACTGGGAGTACCTGACACATCCGGCGCACGTCCGCTCCGAAATGAATGGAATGGAGCTCATCGACCGGTTCGAGGCCTTCGACATCACGGACTCCGATGATCCCGAGCTCGGCGACAAGATCGCGAAGCTGCAAGCCCGAAACTACGAGGAGCACCCCGAGCTCGCCGAGTTGGTGGCCCAGGTGCCGTCGTTCACTGTGCCCGACGCCGAAGGCAAACAGCAATAGTATATCCACATTCCCGCAGAAATTGACATACAGCGACGGCTTGAATCAAGTCGTGACGAACTTGTGAGGGTTAGATATAGCCCTCTCTCTTTTTCTAATTTTAGCGTAACAGCTTCGGGAACTGTATGCTCATTTGGAGGCTTGTAATAATTCGGGTGGAATTTTTTCGCTAGCGAGATTTTTTCCTCTGTTAAGGCGTCTAGCCGTTTTATCGTTTCGTCTTCAGCCTGTTTGATCGTTTCATCTTGTGACATGCTCGCCAAGATGCTTTCGTCGAAGCAGGTGGCGAGATGCGATCAGAGAATGCCTCTAAAAACTCTAAATCCTCCGTCTGATTTAGACGGAGGTCACATCAAGTGCCCTGTCAGAGCCGTGCCTGCTCATTTAGATCAAACGGTGATTAATGCAGTAGGTGTATTCGCTACATACAAATTATCCCGTCGTTAGGTCAGAACTATGGTTGTGATATGTATTTCACCGATAACGCTGTTATTATTGCCCACGCCCCCGCATCGATAGCGCCGCCAAGCACCGCTAACGGTAGACTAAGCGTCGCGTATACGCAACTTAATACAACGAGAAAAGAGAACGTTGTCGCGCAGGAGAGTATGTTCATACCTGTCTTTTCCCTGTGCATGTCGCGCATTTGAGGGATAAGAAGGAAACCGAAGACGAGGCTGCAGATGAGGATTACAGTGTCCTGCCACATCTTTGTTATTTATCTCCTGCTGCCATAAGCGCGGGTTTATTTAAACGTTAAGGGTTAAGGCCGTTATGCGTGATCCCACCTTAACCGTTGACAAAGCGAGCCTCCACATCAAACGCCTTTTGACAATCCTTGGAATTTCTCTTTACCCCTCTTTGCTTTCGCTTCGACATCAAACAACGTTGATTCGTATTTCGAATAGTCATTGATAGGTTAGGTAAGGTCACCTCAAAACGTTGTTCGTTTGTTTTTTTCACTCACCGTCAACTTGCAGCAACTTGGAAGGGCATAACCCGCATATCGCACTGGCCGTGCCGTCTAGGACAAAAAGATACGGCTTCTGTTTACCGTCCTGCCACACTTCAAGCCCGTTTTCGATATTGCATGCGTTATGGGTCGAAGGCGCAGGGGCTTGGTTTAAGTCCGCTTGTTTTGCTACTTATTAAGCAAAGTCGAGCTGAGCGAAATAATTATACCGCTTCGTGCGTCCTTACTCCCGCAACACCACGAACACATCTCCTTACGGGCAGTGGTGGAGCATACTGCCGGGGTCAGATTTATGGCTCCGGCCCTAATTTCTAGCCGCATGCTGTTAGCAGATTACTGCGAGTGCTTTTTCAGTCGCAATTTCGTTTTCACTTAAGTGAGTAGGGAGCCCATCACAATTCTCGGGTAGGCCCGAACTATAATAGCGCAGCGTGTTTCTCCTTCGTGATCTGTTTTTTCCTTGTGTATGCCTTATTACCTTCCGTGCTCTACGTAATTTGATGATACTATGGCCGACGAAAAGAAAAAAGAGAAGAGAATCGCCGCGGAAGAACGAGAAGAACAACGCAAGTATGCCTTCGAGGCAATCGTTACGCCCAAGGTGCTCGACCGGGGGCGCCACTGGATCACCGTCCAGCTGAGAAACGTATCAACGGACCCCCTCGTCGACGTAAGCGCGACGCTGTATACCACTAACTCGCACGATATCGACATTTTGCCAAGCGGTGCGTTTCATTACGTGAAAGAGTTGCACCCTCAAGATACGGAAGTGCTGAACTTTCACGTCTTTGCGAACCACGCCGGATGGGTCTATCTGCACGTCACGGCGTACCGCTACGGTGCTTTCGTGAGCTGGTACTCTCCTCATCATGAGGTTCGAATCAATGAAGATCCCGCCGAGATCCAGACCTTCTTCGTGAACCGGCCCTACTGGGCGCCTGAAGAAACCATCCAGACGGAGACGGTAGTGTACGCGCACCGCGATGTGCGGAATCTACGGCTCGAAATCGCCGCAACTCCCCCGTCGAAAGCCCACACGCTCATGGACGTGCTCGATATCGACTTCATCGCAAAAGGCGACACGAAGCGATTCGTAAGCGAGCTCTACGCGAGTGAAGAAGGCATGTTCCACCTCACAGCGCGCCTTTTCCACGAACAGAAGCTCATTAGCAGCAAGCGGGCATCATGCTACGTTACGCCCCTTGAGGAGTGAATCTGCGTCTCTTCCGCGGGCTGCAGTTTGTGTCGGGTCGCGCCCAGCAGATTTTAGGGGTTTTAACCCCCATTTCCTTTATTTGCTCGCAGGCACGGCGCAATAACGTAGTTGGCTGATGATCTGCGATTGCTGGCTCATGGCATCCGCCAGGTCGAATATTCCAGTGGTATCGACAACGCCAATGGCGGCAATTGCTGAACCTGAGTTGTCCTGAATGGGGGCAACTATGACCGGTACGTTCGCGTATTCCCCCGCTTGCGGCCGCGTCTTTATCAATGTGTTCTCGGCAAGAACTCTTTCAAGTATCGGCCCGGTATAGTTCCGACTTTTCACCTTGCCGTCTTCGATTTGAACGCCGTGATGGCTCTGGCTTCGTATCGTGACGGGCAGGCCGCCTAATACAGCGTGAAATGCCAATGCGATTGGGATTAAATCGTTGCTCACGGAATCTGATGAAAGCCTAAATTGTTCCATTATGTTCTTCTCCCTTGTCCGCGTCAAGGACAGCAAAAAGACTCCGACCAAGATCGTAATCGATCGGTTAAGCGGCGCGCCAACATTCACAGCGCGGATACGCCTCTCGCGGCTGTCAAAGCACAGCGGACAACGTAGCTGCTACTAATTCAGTTATAATGATTTAAGGCTTTACTCGCTGTTTGCCAGCTCCGCCACGTCAATGCGTGAAAATAGCGCTTCTACCCTGATTGGATACGTTGGCTGTAATTTATGCTTAATCACGGAAGACGAAGGATAACGACTAAATGGTAGTGCTGGCTTGCACTTACTATGCTAGCTGCTGAGCATTACCCATACTGTGATGGTGCGATGCCAAACCACGAGCTCCTCGAGATTCACCGCAGCAAAATCTCGCTCCGCCGTGCAAAAACCGACTATAGCTACCCAACGATACGGCTACCGCATACGTTCTCAGCGCTTGCAGGACTGTCGACGCGCATCTATCACACCATCCATGATGGAGCGCTGGCCTTTCTCGTGGTTGTTGCGCCCTCTAACTTAGCGTCAGAAAACGCCTTAGAGAGCCTAAAATCGCCCGCCTTGACATAGCGATAATTTTCCCTCAGTAAGCTCCGACAAGGTTCCCAGTGCGTTGGTCGCACTCTTCTATAGAGACTACGTAGTTTGGGCTCAGAGGTTATTTGTACCGATATTGAACCTGTGCCTGACAGGTGTTAGAAAATGAATAAGCGGAAAATCCTATTCTTATGCACGCACAACGCAGCACGCTCACAGATGGCTGAAGGGTTCGTAAACGCCCTAAACGGTGATCGTTACGAGGCGTACAGCGCCGGCAGCGAACCGACAGAAGTCCACCCGTGTGCTATCGAAGCGATGGCAGAGAAGAACATCGATATTGCCTCTCAACGCGCAAAGCCACTCGACGAGTATCTCGACGCGTCCTTTGACTACGTCGTGACCATGTGTGCTGACGCCCAAGAGAGATGCCCCATTTTCCCCGGAGCCATTATCCCTAGAGGGACCAAGTACATCCATCACGCCTTTGACGATCCCCTTGCAGATGCGGGGCAAGAAGATGCACCATGCACGTCTTTTAGGCGCGTGCGTGACGAGATAAGGGAATGGATCATTGTAACTTTTGGCTCTCTCTAGCACCCGTGCGTTTTTCTCGCGAGCCTCAAGATGTTCTGCCACGCTTTCACCAAGGTCCAGGCATTTCGTAAGCGAAACATACGTGCTAAGGCATGATAGCAAGTCTCTAGTTGTTGTCTAATCTCCGTAAATTGCCGTACCGGTCGCCGTCGCGTTTCTCGCTCACGCGAACCGCTTAAGCGCCTCTCGAATCATGTCTTTTGGCGGAATTTCAAACACGTGTCCCTTATATGTGAAAATCCTGCAGTGTCCTTGAAACGGGGACGTATGGTCCGTTCCGCGCTGCACATCGTGCCCGTCGACCAAAATCGTAGGCGAGCCAAGGAAGCCAACCACCTCTGCTTCCCCGCCTTTGGCGATCTTTACCATGTTCACCCTCGCTTCAACGTGCTCCTCGTTGAGAACCTGTTTGAGGGTGTCTGCTGCCTCTTGGTAATGCGGGCAGTCCTCGTAATACAACACGTCAATAGACAACATAGCAATCGCTTAAAAAGAAGCCGAGTGCAAATAAAAGCTTAACTGCTGTTAAACGACGGAAAAGGGCTAAAATTCTACTCCTACGCGGTTGCCGATCAGGGTTCGGCTGGAATTAACTGCTGCCTTCAATATCGGCTACTCGGGAGATCCCGCTTATGGATGTGGACCAATCGCTCGGCCCACAGGCGTAACTTAGATTTTGCTGAATCACCCTCATTGTGCTCGACTGATCCCTGCGCGACCGCTCGGTCGATCCGGACTGAAGCATCGTTGACAATAGCATCGATTATCGGTTCCAACCCTACGCTCGCGCTGGCAGCCATCTCGGCGATGGACATGCCACCGTTGAAGTCCTGTCGTAGCTGCGCACCGCTGATCCCCATCGTGCCCGCAGCCACCAGAAACTCGTCTCGAGCCATTGACCGCAGCAGGGCACGTTCGGAATCACTCAGGGGCGGCAACCACATCGGCCCACGCCTATTGGGTAGAGAGAGCGTATAAATCAGGCGTAGGACGGCAAATCCGCCGATGATCACTCCGAACAGGTAATAGCCCAGCAAGAGAAGCACGACCCCCACCAAAAGACCGAATGCAATGATGATCCACCAAATGACCCGAGAGGCGCTTCGCGCGGTCACGCTAACGCCTCTCTGCCATGGAATGCTTTGGCACGTGCTTGACCCATAATCAACCTTTAAAACGTAGTTGTTTCGTAGCTCTAATGCTTCTGTCGCAAAACTATAGGTAAGTGGCGGCTCTGGCTCTTGACCTCAGCTTTTTGACCTCGCGTACAGGCAAGAGCTAAGCTGCTGACCGAACGGTTTCGGTGCTGTCACGCGATGGCTGTACTTGAGTGGATAACGTGAATCGCGTGCAAAGGAAAACGTCATCATGATAGTGAGAGTGCAGTGACGAAGATGGCGAAGAGAAGCTTTTACTTACTAGGCTGTTTCAGTCCCCACGGGACCCAGATTGCGGTCTCTAATATTGCTACTACTGCAAAGGAGATGACGAACACTCCGACGTTTTCCCATATGCTAAAGTTACTGACATAGAAAAACAACCAGAGTCCCAGGAACAGCAGCCACGCAAATGCGGTAGCGATGCTAGCAAACAGCAACAGCAAGGTGGTGGGGCTTCCTGACCCTGTATCCTGGGTCTTTCTTTCGTTCTAGAAGCTCTTGCGCTGCCTCCGCCGCCCGCCCCAAGGACAATGAGACCAATAACGTATCCGAGGTTATACCAAAATCCGTTATTGTTGAACTTGAGTAAAGCCCTGTAGCTAAAGACATAGAAGAAATGCTTAGCGAGGACGAAGAATAGAGCTGGCGTTCTTGCTAGCCGATGAATTGGACCTGACTCTTGTCTTCAGATTGAGATTAAGAAAAGAAACAAACCGGGCCTAGCGCATAGCACCTGCGACAAGACGGCAGAGAATCTCATGCGGGCTGCGGTTACGATATATTTGCAATCCAGCTCGCAGGGGGTATCCTCTACCCGTTTAGGGGGTACTCACGCCCAAATGCTTCTACCAGATATCTTCCGCGATCTCTTGTGTCGTCGACCCGTTCTCCCCCTCACCGTTCGCGCATGCATCAAATGCCGACATCCCCAGTATCGAGCGGTTCTGCCGTGTGCCGTGCACGTACGCGCCAATTTCGTTGGCGATTGGCCCGAGCGCCTTTGCCTTTGCGACGACGTTGCGCATCGTTTCGGCGAACTTGATCCCCTCCGACGCGGAGATCTGATCCCAGTACAGCCGCTCGGGATTGATGCCGATTGCCTGCAAATAGGCCTTGAGATAGCTCATTCGCATATCACACGTGTAGTTCCCCTTCAGGTAATGGCAGTCACCGAAGTGACATCCGAGCACCATGACCATGTCGGCGCCAGCAAGGAATCCTTTAACGATGAACAGCGGATTTATACGTCCCGTGCACATCACCCGAATAACGCGCGCGTTCGGCGGGTACTGCATGCGCGCGGTACCCGCTCCATCCGCGCCCGCGTAACTGCACCAGTTGCAGCAGAAGGTCAAGATACTAGGTTCCCATTGCCGCTCATCCATTTCCGTAGCGTCTTCAGCTTGGCTCATGCTTTCACCTCGGCAATTTTGGACAGAGGTATCGCGTCAGCCGTCGACTGTCCCGGCACATACCCCAGCGTCCCTTGAACCGACGATTGTACCATATGGGTGATCGTGGCAAGCGGGATCTTCTTCGGACACACGTTCTCGCACTGGCCGCAGTTCACACACGACGGACTCACGTGCATCAATCGCGTAAGGTGGAACATCGCGTCAGGTGGCACTGTGTCTTTAGGCACCACGAACTCTTGCTTCGTAAAGCATTCAACACACGAGCATATCGGGCACACGTCGATACACTCCCGACAGCCATCACACTTATCAAATTGGGCGAACAGTCTCTCGAATTTGTGGTCGCCGTCAAATTGGGCAAATTGCGTCGCCATAGCTTTGCGTGCCATCTTCACCATGATGCCGTCCAGCTTCTCGCGTAGGGCTATACCTTGCGGCGGCGCGTCCTTCAGCGTGATCGCGCGCGCTGCAATCGCTGTATCGAGAAGCTTTTGCCCCTTTTCCGTGCGCACTTCGACAAACGTGACTTTTCCTGCGTCGTCACCGATGACGCCCCAGTTGCCGCACGCCAGATCGGCCATGCGCGGTATGTTGTATTCGCATCGTTGGCAGTTCGTGCGTCGGCCGTAACCCTCGGCTTCCAAGTCATCGATGGAGAGCTCTTTGTGTTGGCCGTCCTTGGTTATGATGATGAGCTTTCCCTTATCGATCTCCTCTTTTACCACGTCCTCGGGATCAATGTCGAAGAACTGTCGAATCATCTCACGGGCAGGCCCGGGTAACATCGTCCCGCCGCAGTTGACGCCGATCATATAGACGTTGTCGAGATCGATCTGATTACGTTTGCTCAACTCGATAATGGCACGCGCGTCGCACGGCTTACACGTCACCGCAATGCGCAAATCACGCGCACCATTGAAATCATTCTTTATCAATTTCGCGCTCAGCGTTGGGGCGCAGTGCAACGAGCCGGCAGCTTCCGTTATCTCCTCTTTGGTGGTCGCAAAATAAGGAGCACCGTCATAGATGCTTTCACCTCTTTTGATCACCAGCGCTCCGTCCACTAACTTCTGCTCTACCGCGGCTATGAGCACAGCGGTAATCACGCCCCCGCATTCTCCCTGTTCTTGTACTAGCTTATCTGTTGCTCTTCCGTAATACATATGAGTCGCCTGATTTTAATAAAAAATTATATATAATAATATATATATAATTACTTGCTTTAAAGCTTTTCGATGCCAACGCATCGCACTATGAGTTTTTACAAAAATTTAAAACGCGTAATAGTCAGAAGCGTTGGGAAGCGCTATGTTTTTTCAAACCTTTTTCTCAACGGGCAGCACGCATTTAGACCCTACATTACTATGTGCACGAGCACCCTTAACTCTCGAAGAGCTCTGTGCTCAGGTATCGCTCGCCAGTATCGGGAAGTATTACTACTATCAGCTTGCCGTTGTTTTCAGGTCTTGCGGCAACCTTCAAAGCAGCCCATGTCGCAGCGCCACTCGATATTCCCACCACCAATCCTTCCTCTTTGGCTAGTCTGCGAGATGTAGCGAAGGCTTCTTCATTTGTTACCGGTATAATCTCATCAATCAGATCTAGCCGCAGAATATCGGGAACAAAGCCCGTACCGATTCCCTGAATCTTGTGAGGTCCGGGCTTCCCGCCCTCCAGAACAGGGGACGCTGCGGGCTCGACGGCAATGGCTTTAAAGCCGCTCTTGCGGGACTTTATTGCCTCAGCAATGCCCGTGAGCGTTCCACCTGTGCCTACACCCGCCACCACTATGTCGACCCTGCCGTCCGTATCACGCCATATTTCCTCGGCAGTAGTCGTCCTGTGGATCTCTGCATTGGAAGGATTCCTAAACTGTTGGAGTATGTGATAGGAGCTGGGGTTCTTGGCCAGCATATCTTCTGCAGCTGCAATTGCCCCTTTCATTCCTAAGGGGCCCGGAGTCAGCACCAAGTCGGCCCCCAGCGCTTTGAGAAGCTTGCGCCGTTCGATCGACATCGTCTCAGGCATAACCAGAACTAGCTTGTAGCACTTAGCAGCGCAGACGAAGGCTAGAGCTATGCCGGTATTTCCACTCGTCGGCTCTAGGATGATCGTGTCATCTTTAATACGTCCCGCTTTCTCGGCAGCCTCGATCATGGCCACTCCTATTCGGTCTTTAACGCTTCCTAAGGGGTTGAAATACTCAACCTTGGCAACGACGGTTGCATCCAGGCCCTTAGTAACTCTATTCAATCTAACTAGCGGCGTATTGCCAACGGTCTTGGTGAGATCTTCGCAGATCTTTCCCATAAGTCACCATTTTCTTCGTGAATATGCAAGGAAGGATCAAGCAGGCTTTGCTTCTTGCTTGTATTCTGTTACCCTTTGTTAAAAAGATAGAGGTCCGTATGATCTTTCGGGATCGGAATGTGTCCCGACTAATCGAGCACTTCCAAAAATCTTTCTGCCTGTGAACTTGGGCTGGGTGCCGCAGAACGTCACCGTCATACCGCACGGAGCGGAAGTGCTGGAGGCGGGGGGCGTGCCCGACGCCGTCGAGTTGAAAAAAGCGTACGGTCTTCAGGGTAAGGACGTCGTGATGTGTTTGGGCTGGTGGGAAGAATACAAGCGCTTCGAAGATGTTGTCGAGATATGGCCGCAAGTCGTCCGCAACGTGCCTGACGCCGCTCTGGTTATCGCAGGAGATGCGCGGCCAGGGTCCCGGGGGGGAGTGCGCTACAAACCTACGTTGTTGAAGGCTGTGGATGACAGCCCTGCGAAGGATATCATCATCGTCATCCAAGGTTCTTTCCATCCAAAAGAGTACCTAACGATTGAAAATGCTGCAGATATCGTTGTGTTACCTTACGACCAAAGCAGTCAGTCAGGGGTGTTGGCTCACGCGTTTTCGCTCGGTAAGCCTGCCGTCGTCACAGACGTTGGGGGTTTGCGGGCGGAAGTTGAGGCGAGCGGCGGAGGGGTCGTCGTTCCGCGGGGAGACTTGGAGCAGCTTAAGGGGTACATCGTGCTGCTGCTCTCTAACAGACAAATTAGGGAACGATATGCGCAACGGGCGTTGGCGTACGTAGAAAAACGAATTGGTTGGAAGTATGTGGCAGGGATGCACCAATCGCTTTATCTCTCGATAATCAAGAACAAGTCACGCGCAATTCGAGTGTAGTGCAGGCGAAGCAACCCGTCGCCTTGGAACTATGCAATTCAACTTTTTTTGCGGCGCCAACGCTTCAAAAAAGGGTTTTTCGAACGTGCGATCTGCTTTTGTGCGAGGAAGGTTTATCGAGGCTCAGTGTTAGGTTCGCATAGCATGAAGGTGAGCACATGGCAGTTAAAGTTGTAGTAAATGGGTACGGAAACATCGGCAAGCGCGTCGCTGACGCGGTGGCAAAACAGGACGACATGAAACTGGTGGGCGTGTCGAAAACCCGCCCGAATTTTGAGGCCTTCATCGCGGCACAGAAAGGGTATCCCTTGTACGTTGCCGAGGAAGCGGGCATCAATGCTTTTAGGGAGGCAGGCTTGGATGTAGCGGGCACGACAGCGGATATGCTCCACGAGGCAGATGTGGTCGTCGATGCGACTCCCGAAGGAACGGGCGCGAAGAATCTCGAAAACCTCTACAAGAAGGCGGGTATTAAAGCCATTTTTGAGGGCGGCGAGAAGCACGCGGCCATAGGCGTTTCGTTCAACGCGTACTGCAACTATGAGCGCGCGATTGGCAAGGACTACGTGCGGGTGGTTTCCTGCAATACCACCGGGCTCTGCCGCACGCTCTACGCGGTTGATAAGCTGGCCGGCATCAAAAAAGCAAGAGTGGTGCTTGTGCGAAGGGCTGCAGACCCCGTACAGGTCAAGAAGGGGCCGATCAATGCTATCATTCCAAACCCGCCAACGGTCCCCTCACATCACGGGCCTGACGTTAATACCGTGATGCCGCAGTGGGATATCACGACGATGGCGGTTTTGGTGCCGACCACGCTGATGCACCAACATAACGTCATGATCGAAGTCGAGCGTCCGGTAACCAAGGAGGAGCTGCTAACGGAGTTCTACGGCTTGCGCCGCATCATGCTCGTGCGCGCGAGTGACGGCCTTGGATCTACGGCAGAAATCATCGAACTCGCCAGAGATATGGGGCGCCCGCGCTACGACTTGTGGGAGATAGCGATCTGGGAGGAGAGCGTCAACGTTGTCGGCAACGAAGTGTTCTATATGCAAGGTATTCATCAAGAGGCCGACATCGTCTTAGAGAACGTCGATTGTATTCGGGCAGTAGCAGGACTGGAGAAGGATCCGTGGAAATCGATCCGCAAGACCGATGAAGCCGTGGGGGTAACGGGCTCACTCCGCCCCCCTCAGTGTCTTGCTGACAAGCCTGAAGCGCTGAGGGAGATACACTACAAAGCGTGGGGTGTCGAGAAATAGGCCTTGTGCCATCTAAAGTGTGAGTTATGGAAAAACCTGCGGACAACACGTACCCGATTCACGACCTATTCAAGCGACGCTGGAGTCCTCGTGCTTTCGCAGAGCGACCGGTTGAGCACGAGAAGCTGCGGAGCCTTTTCGAAGCGGCGCGCTGGGCCCCTTCCGCGTTAAATGCACAGCATGGAGCTTCATAGTTGCGACCAAGGAAGATATGAGCAGATACGACCGCGTGTTCAATTGCATGCCCGCCGCGAACCAACACTGGGCGCATCTCGCGCCCGTCCTAGTGCTCACCGTGACGAATTTGTATCTTCCAAACACAGGAAAGCCTAATCGATTCGCCCGCTATGATATCGGCTTGGCAGTCGAGAACCTGGTGCTGCAGGCTACTGCATTGGGGCTTTTCTGCCATCAGACTGGCGGAGTGAACGTTGAGAAAGCAAGAACGGAGTTCAACATCCCAGATGGATATGAACCTGTTGACATTATTGCTATAGGATATTTAGGAGGCGTTGACAGGCTTCCCGACGACCTTCGTGAACCGGAGCTTGGACAGCGAATGCGTAAGCCCATAACGGATTTCGTGTTCTCCGACCGTTGGGGCAAGGTATCTCAACTGGTGATTGAATAGCGTAAATTAGTTGCTGTCGCTCAGAGCTTGCGTTGCGTCCGTTGCCGAACGATATTCCCGACTGCAGCAAAACTGCTACTAACGTACTCGAAGCGCGGTGCAATTATTTATAAAAGTGATGTATAGGCCATAGAGAGGTATTAAATGGCGCAGTGGGAATGCACGGTGTGCGGCTGGATCTATGATGAAGATGTCGAGGGGATTCCGTTTGAAGAGCAGCCTGACGATTACACGTGCCCAGCGTGCGGGGTGCCTAAATCCTTCTTTGAGAAGCTTTGACTTTCGATACGCCTTTCGATGTGAAGTCTGAAAAAATCGCCGATGCCAGTCGGTTCCCTTTTTTGCCGATGTTTTACCACTGCTGCTTGCAGCTGTTGCTGACAGCGATCAACTCGACCTGGAGACGAGCCGATGTTGTCTGAACATTACGATTTCATAATTCTAGGCGGTGGAACGGCGGGATTTGCGGCGGCGCACACTGCAGATCGGCAGCACGCACGCACGCTGATGGTAAATGACAATGCTGTGGGCTTTGCCGGCACATGCGTCAACGTTGCGTGCATTCCAACTAAGCATTTGCTCTACGCCGCTGAACTCGTTTATAGAATTCGCGAGCACCGCTACACGGGATTAAACTCGTCTGTTTCGATTGACTTTCGAAAACTGATCGAAGCTAAGAACCGGCTCGTGGAGACGCTCCGAGATAAAGATCGGGCACTGCTAAGCACTATGTCTCACGTCTCGTATGCGGTCGGCACTGGGAAATTTGTCTCGAAAACCGAGCTGCAAGTGAACGGCGACACGTACACGTCAGACCGATTCCTCATTGCCACAGGGTCATCGCCTTCTATTCCCAATGTCACAGGATTGAGCAACCTTGATTACCTCACGAACGTGGAGGCGTTGAACTTGCGCAAGTTGCCTGCGTCCCGCTGCCGAGTGAGATGATCATGCCCTTCGCCGGCTTTGTCGTCTGGAAAGGGGAGCTTACGCTGGTCGGCGTTGCTCTCGTGGGCACTGCCGGCTGTCTCGCCGGCTCACTCGTGGCTACTCCGTTGGGACATACGGCGGTCTGCCCCTCCTTGAGCGATATGGCAAATACGTGTTGATACGGAGGAGTAAACTTGATCGGGCACATGTGTGGTTTGGAAGGTATGGAGAGACCACTGTTTTTATCAGCAGGCTGTTGCCGATCGTGCGAACATTCATCTCCCTTCCAGCCGGGGTCGCCCGGATGGATGTGAAGAAGTTCTCACTTATACGGTGTTGGGATCGCTTCCGTGGTGTTTTGGGCTTGCCTATGTTGGCGTTTTTCTCGGCCCCCACTGGTCGGATCTTGAGGCGCTCTTTAGATACCTTGATATCATCATATAACGGGGATAATCGGCCTTGTCGGTTACCTGATCTATCACAGAGAGCGGATTGTGAGTCGAATGCGCTCGTGATGGCATCAAAAAATGCGCTAGCACGTAAACTAAATAGTCCTCTTTGCGCAAGTAGGTTGGGCCATGCACGCTGCACTGCTGACCCTCCACGCACCGCTGGCGTCCGCCTATTTCGGTGGCTTTGACTACGACGTTACCCACTTCATACGAGGGCTCAACAACGGAGGCTTTCTTAATCACTACGGCATTGAGATGCGCAAACCGCAGTTTTGCGACCTTCTGCTTTTTGACTAGGAAAGTGCTGCTATGGCACTAACGGCTGCGATTTTGAGCCGCGTTTAAACTGCTATTGCGAGGCGAATTTTCCGAACGCATATGGCACCCTTAGTATTAAGGCACCAATTTTGAGTCGCCATTTTATGATGAGATACGTGGCTAACCTTTATCTCTCGGTGGCCATTGGATAAAGATGAGCCAATCGTGAACCGCGCTGTTTCAGGTCGGTTTTAATTAATCACCGTCGATCGCAATAATTACAGCATATTTGTAAAAATATTAAGGGGGCAATACTTTGAGGAAAGCATGTGTTCTCACCAATGGCTGTCCGGAGAACCAGTTAGACTCTGGCCGCGTGAAGACGTATTTAGAGGGAAATGGCTGGCAGATAGCAGATAACGTTATGGATGCTGATCTTATCCTCTTTAATGCCTGTGCGTTGACTCAATCCTTAGAGTTAAACTCGATTCATCTCATTCATGACATTAAGAAACAAATAAAAGATGATCAGCGATTGATCGTGTGGGGATGCCTGCCCAAAATAGACCCTGAAACGCTTTTCCATACGCATCAGGAGCTTTCTTTCGGAGAACGAGAAGTCGGCAAGCTGGATGAAGTAATCAAGGCTACAACGTCGATAAATGAAGTAACTGCCAACGAAATTTGCCGGCCGGTATCCAGAATGGATGCACGGCATCGTCTTCGTAAACTCGACCGTTTACCTATTAAACTTCTTTATCTGCTGTATCTAAGGCTAACAGCAGGTAATTACCTGTATCGACGCGATGACCCTTCGATCTTTTACATCAAGATAGCGAGCGGTTGTTTAGGAAACTGTTCGTATTGTGCGGTGAAGAAATCCCGTGGTAACATCAAAAGCAAGCCCATTGATGAGGTCATGGATGAATTCAAGGCCGGGCTCAGCCGTGGGTTCAAAGAGTTCAGCCTACTGGGAACGGACTTGGGACCATATGGGCGAGACCTCGGCTATGACTATGACCTGGCAGACCTTCTCACCAAAATGGTAAGCGAAAACGGCGATTTTAAGATTGGCCTGCGTAATATCCATCCCCTCTTTCTAAAACAGATGATTAATCAGTTAGTTCCCGCGTTTGCGACAGGAAAGATATGGGTTACCGGGGTCCCTGTTGAGTCCGGAAGCGACCGGATCTTAAGGCTGATGAAACGGGGATATAGTATTGCTGATGTCAAAGAAGGCATCCGACGACTGAAAGAGGCACATCCGGACCTGTGCATTCAGACTCAGATTATGGTAAACTTCCCAACCGAAACAGCGAAAGACTTTGCTGAGTCCGTGAGCCTGTTCGACGAATTGGATTTCGACTATGCCGAAATCTATGCATTTTCACCACGTCCGGGCACCACTGCTGCAGACATGGCCGGTAGAGTTCCTGGCAGGGTAGCCTACTTCCGGGAATTGCGAATGGTAACTCGAGCCTTATCGCACGCTACCTCCGATCGATTATTCCGTGAAACCGCATTAGGTGAAGAAAATATACACGCAGCCTAACCGATATCGGTCTGCAAACTGACGATTTTTCGGGTAGGTTTCCGCTAGGACAAGCAAAAGAAAAGCGAACCACTAACCTCGCTCCTTCTTCCTTGTCAACGTTTCCAGAATCGACCACCTCCTCCAACTAACCAGCTGGCTTTTCTTTTACATAGGCTGGACTCTAAATCCTATAAGTATGACCTCAGTTTTTCTTTCAACATTCTCTGCGATTTTTTCAAGGGAAAGTTAGGAAGAAATGATCAGCGTCTTAAAAAAAGAAAAAAAGCAGGTTAGCCCTGGGACTCGCTCGCTGAGTCCGTGCTGCCTTCTCGACCGATAATATGCCCCAGAAACAAACGCTTACTTAACTAGTCAACAGGCTTTTGACGCGCTTCTTTCCCCGGTTCTGGGTTCTTAAAATAAGAAACGAGCACGTTTAACGCTTGGGTATCGTCGAGACTAGTCTCTGACTCCTGGTAGGATTTTGTCTTCACTTCTTCAAGCGCACGAGTTAGCAAGTCCGCTTCGCCAACCGGTTGAGCTGATGATGCATGCCACCTTGTATTGCGCAACAGGTCATTGTGGCCTTGAGTAGGCGAGCTATGAACGCGGCAAAGGACGGGTGGCGCTAAGTGAACGTAAACGAACCTATTACCTCGTGCACTTCTGACGGGTACGTGTCAAAGTCTTTCGGCATCGCCTCGTAAGTAACCACGTATCCTTTTCCGTTCTTGATAACAAGAATCTGCATCGCCTTGATTTGGGTATCGGTGAGCTGAACGGGAATGGTCGCTTGCCAGACCACTTTGCAGGCGCGCTGATCGGCGAAGGTAATGCTCTCACTTGAGATAAGTGCGAAATCTCTGAGATTCGTCAGATTCTCGAGGTTAGCGTTGATGAAATCGTCAAACGTCGCGCCTGATGCAAGGTCGGCCGCCTCGACACTGACGGCGCCCACGTTGGCGTGAGCCGCATAGATGTAGAGGTTCACGGACACGGATGGATCGGTCGTATCGATCATCCATTCTCCGGGATAGCTAATGCTGAATCCCGCATCGCTTGAGAACGTCATCTGGTGTTCGCCCGTTTGCCTCGCCGGGAGAGCCCCGCCTCCCAGCAGAGTGAGCATCCGCAACAGTGCGTAGTTGGTCGGGGGTCCGGTATAGTGCAGTATATAGCGCACTCTGGAAAAAAACAGATTTTGGAGTGGTTCATCGGTCTGTAGGTCAACCAGAGTAAACGGGCCACGTGCCCTAAGGACGTTATTCATCGCCCCGAGCAATCTCAGAATACAGTAGTATGTGCAGACGGCGAGCGTATCTGAAGAGACATAATCACGATCGAGTTGTCTGCAGATGGCCTTTACATCATTCAGGTCACGCGCTGACAAAAAGCCGTCTTTTAGGAAGTAATCCTCACCGTGGATTCTGAGCCCTATTTCTTGCCACTCTAAAAGATCCCCAAGGCTACGTCCCCTAGCCTCGAGCTCTTTTACCATGTCTGCCACCTCAGGCCGTTCAACTGTGTCTTGTATCATCTTTTCCAGCGTTGAATGGTCAAAGATGACGGCAAAGAAGAAGCCAGCACCCCCATAATCACGGAACCCCAATTCTGATTCTTCATTGGAAATGACTGCTGTGTATATGTCTTGCATCCTTGCTGACGTTATCGTCACGCCATCGGAATAGGGCGCATTGCCCGATTTTGATGGCAAGAAGCGACGCAAGAGGGTTTGTATTTGTGGTCGATCTAATTCGATCACCCTAAGGATGTGCGAACGCACGTAGATATGTGCAAAATCATAGAGATCTTCTATCCTGTTCTCTTTTTTCCATTTATCAACGAAATACGAGCTTTCAGGCCCGAGCAGTGGGATTTGAGGCACAATCGTTATGTCCTTCGGTCCCTGCATTTTCTGGGTCATCGTCGGCCTTTATCATCCTTTTTGTCCAAGCATCCGGCATTGCGCCGATGGTTCGCTCGTGCAATCTAAATGGATTGGTCGGGGCTCATCGATTCGTTTCCGAGGACTGCCGATGTCTCCGGCTATCAACAGCGGCAGATTAAGTTCGATTTTGGCGAGGCAAGCCATCTCAATATCCGAGCGACTCGTCGATGAGTATGAGGGTCACTCTGCCCTCAGTTTCCTCATTTGCAAGAATCACCCACTTTCCGAGCTGACTGGGCGTTCCGTACGCTCGTTTCGCGCGGACATTTTCTAGGGGATACGCGTACTCACGGACTCGGTGCAATGCATCGCCAAGCGTTGGGACAATTTTGTTCGTGCCGCTGATAAGTATCAGGTGACCCGCTGCAAACGCCCACGCCCCTACGCGACTCCCCGACTCGTCGCACGCGACAATTTCGCCTGACTGTGCGATGGCGTTGACGCCGGAGACGAAGTAATCAGCAGTAATAGATTTTCTACGCAGCTCGTGCCTCTTTTTTTCGTCGTTCTCTGCGACGATAGCGCGATGGAGATCGTTCCATCGTGATCTGTCGCTGTTAACGTATTCATCGTAGCCAATCTCGAGCAACGTCGTTGAGGCACCACTCATGAGCTCGGCTCCGGGCGGAATCAGCTCTTTGAGCCTTTCGAGCGCAATCTCGTCATTGTGTGCTCGAATTACTGCCAGGCCACGCCGTTGGATATTTTCGACGGCCTGCACCACTATGCTGGCTGACGGCTGCTGATTCCACTTCTCAGAGTCAACTTGAGCCTCGGCGGAAAGGTTTGGCGCGCTGTATTGAGTAAGCCTTCCCATGCTTTCACCCCATAAACGCTGCGGATCTTTTTCTTTAGGTCTTTTTTAAAAAGAACTTTCTCGGGCAAAGATTACGTACCTTTTGTCGTAAGCAGTCCTTGCTCGAGCGAGGCAGTGCAGCTGATAGGACGCTGTAAGCAGAGCTCACATCTTTTCTACCCACGTTTTCATCATCTTTAGGGTCTCGAGTTTGTGCTCCAAGAGCTTGATCTTAAGCTCTTTCTTCAGGATGCGCTCATCAAGCATTCGTGTGGCGAGCATCCTCTTCGCGTTGTCGTCGAGCTTCTCCCACATCATCATCATCCCTCTTCCTTTTCCCATGCCGTGTCCCATTCCTGGTCCACCTTCAGGATCTTCCCGCATTGTGTTTCAACTCCTTATCGACGCGCTCTTAAGCGCGCCAAAGAAACATTCTGGTTTACGTAAATACGCATTTCCCATTTTTTCGTCGGGAGCCCCTTCTATTTTTGCAGTTTATCACGACTGAACTGGTGGTGCAGGCTTACGGATCGTTATAAGGTGGCATAAGCGCCAATCTTCCAATTCGCCCGTTTACACGTAGGCCGATTTCTCGAGGCGCAGGCGCAAATGCTTTTCTCTGGCTGCGGCGAATTTCAGCGTGTTCGACGTAATAGGCGCCGCAGCCAGAGCAGAAATTTTCTCTCTCGTTTAGCGGGGGCTACCTCGAGTCTTTTGCCACAGTTCTGACAGAACTTCGTCTCTTCAGTATACGCAACGCCACATGCTGGACAGATGTTCTTATCTAGATCCAACGCAATTTCGGCGTCGCGCAAGCTATCGTCCAACGCACCTCACCTCGCACAAACATTAGCACCATCGCTGACTTGTCCATTGCACGGACGGCAGGCGTGGGTAGTCATCAGATATCAGCCCGAATTTTGTCCGTAAACTAGTATAAGTGGCGACAAAAAGTCTTTTGTCGCTTTACCGCGTGACCTTCTTATCAGCATCTCTGTATCGAGGGTATCATTAGATCCGCAGCCACGGCTTCGAACAAACGTGTGCTGACCACAAAGCATCAGCGACGAGACCGGACCGTTAGCAATCTCTCGTCAATTTTGCACCAGTGTTTTCGGAGCCATTGCAGGTTTTACAACGCTTTGGAGCGTTATTTTTTAAAAGAGCGCCCGCTCTGAGCTCCCTACGTTTATATGGAAAGAAAATACTGGTAAACGCGCATAAGGTCGCTGCGGCGGGAGATGTAGGTTCTGTCCATGTGACACCTCACACGCTTGACCTCATATTCAAAGCAGCGCCTTATGCCTCGACCGAGAGGATCGCAGTGTGTTTCGTCCGCCCGTTACTCGTTTTGCGCGAGTTCGTCATCAAACACCGGAAACATTTATGCTACTTTGTGGGTCTTTACTGCCGCAACACCACGTATTTCATCTCCGAGGCAGTGGTGGAGCAGACGGCTTGGGTCGTTGAGAGTCGGCCCAGGCTGCATGTTTTTTAACCTCATGAGATTGATAGCATAAGATTCCTGATAAAGCGGTTTGCTGTCTGTGTGTTTGATTCCTTTAACGAGAGGGAGCAGGTGTTGGTCTCGCAGTCTTCTTCAAGCCTCCCGGCGACGTCTAACGTCTCTAAGAATCCGCGACTAATCGGCGAGATCTAGACGACGTAAAGGTTTTGGTCTCGCTGGTACTAATTCGCAGCGTCCGAAACCACTGCCGGTCAGCTGCGCGTATGGTCCCGCTCGTGACAGTGGCGATGAATATCTGCTTCGACGCCCTAAGGGGCGAAAAGCTGCTGTCGTTGCGTATGTAACGAGACACATCTAAGGCTATTAACCGCCCCGCTTACTTCTAAAAAAGTAACATGATCTTATTTGAACCAAACATCGACCAATGCCCGGAGCGGTTCGACAGCCTTAGAAATACTAACCCGAGGCAAGCCGTAGTATACCTAAAGCCCTATTTGAAACTTTTTTACAAATTTAGTACGTTACGGCAGTAGTTTTTTCGCAGAGGTAAACCATAGCGATGGCGAAGCAGGGGAGGAAGAATGCTTATTAGGTTCAGATCGTTTCGGATATAACCGTTAACGTATCAAGGGAGAGCAAAAGGGCTTTCGTGCGAGCCTAGACCATTTGATGGGGGTTTTTCATGACGGTTCCGATTACTTCAGAAAACGTGTGAGGTGTCTCTGCTGCACAACGTGCCCAACGTTCAAGCTTACCCGTTGTAGCTGGTCGGTTCATCGCGCAACCGACAAGAGCAAGAAACCCCTGAAATGCTCCCATGCAGCTGCCGTAAGTGCCCCGTCTACGCACAGCACGGGCTGAATGGAGGTTATTATTGTATTCGCGGCGCCGCAGAGTCGTGACCCAGACTGCTCTCTCTTAATAATTAGTCAGCCTCTAAAAAAAGCAACAGCGCGTTAAACCGAGCGGTGCCGTTTTAGTTAAGAAACCCTGAACTCGAGGGCCGTTCAACCGCCTCTGCTAGGCAAAGTAACAGTGAATGTTGTGCCTTTGCCTTCTGCACTTTCGAACGTGATGGTCCCGCCGTGGGCGTCGACGATCCGCTTCACTACAGCTAATCCCAACCCGGTGCCCTTGGCCTTGCCGGTGATGAGCGGGGAGAAGAGTTTGTCTTTCATCTCCTCAGGAATGCCCAGACCTGTGTCGCGTACATTTATAGCAACAGCGTCATCACATGTAGATGCATTAATAGTGAGCGTCCCTCGCTCAGGCATCGCCTGCAGAGCGTTCAGAATGAGATTGGCCAAAACCCGGTGCATTAGGTGCGAGTCAGCCGTCACGGCAAGGTCGCTCACGTCAGATAGGATCCTTACATGGTCAGTGTGCGGGAGTGACGCGAGGACGTCGTTGATAAGGCTGCCGATCGCCACCGCTTCTGTTTCGGGCGCGATGGGACGAGCGTAGTCCTGCAAATCTGCGACGATCTTGTCCGTATAGAATACCTGTTCGCTGATGCGATCGAAAAGCGCCTCCTCTTCCTTCCAGTCCTTCGCACCTCGCTTTTCAGGAGTAATCCGCTCGAAACGCAGCTTCTGGAGATCGACGATGTACTGGAGTCCTTGGAGGGGGTTACGGAGGTCGTGCCCGATCATCGCGGCGGTCTCGCCGATGCCAGCAAGCCGCTCTGCGTCTCTCAGCTGGGACGTTCGCTCCGCAATGAGCTCAGCGAGATGCTGTGAATGGCGCGTCAGTTCTTCGTTTGTCGATTGTAACTGTTTGTAGAGCAAGCGCACCTCCTCGTTGGCCTCGTTCAGAGCGTCTTGTGTCTGCTTCTGTTCGGTGATGTCTCGCGCAGCCGCAAAAACACCCTGTATCTCACCGCTGTCGTTCATGAAGATAGTCGCGTTGTACAGAACGTCTGTTATGCTTCCTGACTTGTGCCGGATGGCCAGCGGGTAGTCTTTGACATAGCCAAACGTGAAGACCCGCTTATAGCCTGTCTTTGCGGCGGCGGGCTCGGTAAAATAGTTGCTGAAGTCGCTTCCGATTAGCTCTTCCCGAGAGAAGCCGGTCGCCATCTCCGTAGCTTGATTGACATCGGTGATCTTACCCTCGGCACTGATGGTGACAAGGGGGTCAAGGCTTACTTCGATAAGGCTTCGTGCGTAACGGACGGACGCACGAAGGTCCTCCTCAGCCTGCATCCGCGCAATCACCGTGCCTGCCTCGCGCCCGAGTGCGACCAAGAGCTCCTTTTCGGTGGATGAGAAGTGATGCGGCAGTGTGCCCAATACGACGTAATGACCGGTGACGGCCTCTTTCGAGGTTAGTGGGATATGTGCCGTCGTAGCAGCGCTAGGATGATAGGTGAGCGACGAGTTAGTTGGTACATCATCGACAAACTCAGGCTCGCCGCGATAGATTTGAGCGATGTGCGCGCTGGTACGAGGGATCGTCTGCAGGATCTCGGATGATGCCGGAGAGGCATACTGAAGTTCAGCGGCTTCTCTCCCTGAGTCGAGGAGATAGACGGCGCCTCCATCAAAACCCATGAGCGTTAAGGCGTTGTCGAGCATTGATGCGAGGGCAGACGTGAGGTCTTGAGACTCATTCCCTGCTTTGATGACGCGGTTAATGATCTCCTGCTGGCGTGCGTAATCTCCAGCCTCTTCTTCCGCTGCGAGACGTCTGCGGACTTGCCTGGGAAGCTCTGCATTGGTCCTCTGAAGTTCTTCGTTCGTCGAAGTTAGCTCCGTCGTTCGCTCCTGTACCCTCTGTTCAAGCGTTTCGTTGGCGACGTTGAGCTCTTCGACGGCCCGGTGGAGCTCCTCGTTGAGCGAATGCACCTGTGCACTGGACTATCGCCGCGCGTCAGAGGGACTGTCTTCAACGAGAAGGACTTTTTTCTGTTTTTCCGTTGCCATCCCACCAACAGAGCTTTGTAGGTGTTTTTCCTATCCTGCAGCTCTTCGTGCACGCGGAACGAGGATGCGCGCGCAAATGGGCACGCTCCCCTTTTCTTCGATTAGTTTGGGTGGGCAGTATATAAGCGTGTCCCGCTTAAACGTGATTATGAGCGGCGCCGACAATGATTCTAGCAGCGGACGAGTCCGGGAACGGCAGCCTTTGTCCGTTGCAGCTAACAAACACTACAGCTGGCTGCTTCCTTGCGCCGCGGTTCAGAGCTTTTAAGCAATCGGCCAGGACTGTCTCGGCTCGCCTACGGCAGGCGCCTCAAAACAGCCTTCAGCAAGTGCGCGGCGAAGCGCCGTCTAGTCAAACAAACACCGAGTTTCAACGATTTTGCGCGGCGTGTCTGCCGAGTCGTGCGGCATGAACGCTAAGATTGCTGGCTCAAATGGCGCTCGGCTTTCTGAGACGATAACAAATACAACTCCTAACGAGTTATGGGCTAACGGCACTAGCTCAGCGATAGCCGTAAATATTCAGTATTTCCCAAGCACCAGCGAAGCGACGGCGTTTTTCAATAACCAGAGTTTTGGCTACACAACAGCGCCGCCGAGTTATAGCGTTTCAACTCCTAACGGAATCGCAGCTTACAAACAAGTAACAGGGCATACCCCTTCGATAGACGTTGAGGCGTATAAGCTCATTAGCTTTAACTTTGCGAGCGTTCAGACTAACGTAGCAATTCAGCAAGACGCGTTTGTTATTTGGGGTCAAGTGACGGTAACGGGACTTTAAAAACTGACGGCGCGAGCGGCGAAGGGCCGTACCCAACGCGCTCTAATGGCATGAAATCAAGAAAAGAGATAATGAGCTAGAAGCTACGGAGAAGCTAAAAGAAACTCGCCGTAATATCTTGGCCAGACCTACTTAAACTCCGAATGGCAATAGTACCATTGCGTGAAGTATTCCTGCAGCCATCAAAAGGCCCACGCCTCCGGCTAATATAATGAGCGCAAGAATACATACTACTACAATTGTTATACTAGTGCCTAGCTGTAAAAACGTCTCTTCTTCTCTCTCTTTTGCCATGCTGCTCCCTTGTTGATACCAATACTCAAGACGCGTTCCTTGGTGCCTTACTATATTAGTTTGTTTCAATTTAGTAAAAAAAGCATCGGTAAGAAGCGTATAACCAACAAGAGAAGCGGCCCAGTACTTTTAAATCGAAAAAAAGAATTAATGAGTTAGGACCTACGGAGAGGCCCAACGGAACACGCTGTGCTACCCTAGTCAGCCTACTAAGGGTTCGCAGTTGCCTTGAGTTAGTCCGCGTGTAAAAAATTGGTAGTCGGACGATATCGACGACCTAAATGCGCTGGGTCCTATATTTTTTCAGTCAATGTAACGGCGTTGGGGTGGTCTAAATGGTCTAAGCCGCGACAGCGCCAAAAAGCCTCAGAAAGTAAATGACAGCACTTAAAGAGAATTGCGCTTACGGCTGCTCATACGCCCACCCGTATTCGCGAGACTAATGTATGTGCACTTGTATCCTTTTGATAATTCTGCGCGACTGCTGACGTGCGCTGTCGGGTAGCCAAGCGTCATGCACGCAGCCTCGCAGGTATCGAAGAGCTTCCCAACTGGTCGAGCACTTCCTAAAAAGTTTTTCAATAGCCAAGTCGGCGTAGTCATTTTTGTAGTCGGCGATTTGAAGCATGAGTTCATCGACCTCTACGCAATCGTTGTGCACAGGCAAGATGGTCGGCTTGTCTGAATAATTGTTCGCTAAAAGTAGCTGAAAGTGTAGAAAATTCAGGCCATCATGCAGATGTTTTAACGCACGCAACCACGGCCTTTATTTTCCATCGCGCTGATTTTGGTAATCAGTTACTTAGTAGGCGCATACTGCATAGCACCACAATGCTGGTGATAGTATGGGTGATGAAGAACCGAAAATAGGGCGAGATGAACCCGAAGGCGGAAACTCCGTTGTAAGAGACGAATATAAGATAGCCAGACAGAATGAAGAGTTGTGGGACTCGAGAGCCGAAACATATGACACCCGTTTTAGTTTTACGCGCTGGACACAGAGGAAACTGGTCTCTCTACTGCAGTTAGGCGATAATCCCTATCTTTTGGACCTTGCGTGTGGCACGGGCTGGGCCCTCCGGTATGCTGCCAACCGAACTAATGGGCAAGGCGAGTTTTACGGCGTCGATAATTCATCAAAGATGATTGCACAGGCACAAGCCAAATCTCAAAGCTGCGGCAGCCTGCATTTTTATAAAGCAAGAGTTGAGGCGCTCCCGTTCGACGACGACTTCTTCCATGTCGTTATGTCTTCGAACGCCTTCCATCACTTTTCGAACCCCGAAAAGGCACTTAGAGAGGCAAACAGACTGTTGAAGCCGAGAGGTAAGCTATACATTTTGGATATCACGGCCAATAACGCCTTCATGAGGCTCGTAGACAGATTCGGCCGTAAGGTGGAGCCCGCCCACGTCAAACTGTACTCAACAAAGGAGTTTCAGGCCTTATTTGAAAGAGCCGGGCTGTGCTATATTACGAGTAAACGCATCATTCCAGCAATCGAAGTTCATATAGCTGAGAAATCAGAATGTCTTTAGTTTTAAAGGAGTGAGAAAAAATGAATTGCGAAGAGAAACTAAAAATCCTGATGGATGCTTGCGAGCAGGCATTAATGTACGGTTGGGAAGATAATTTCAATTGGAGAGAGGACAAGCCTAGTGCCTTTTGGGATGAAAAAGAAGCTTGGACAATCATAAAAGAAGCGTTTGTTAAGGTTGGAGGCGACAAAAAATGATAGCGCTATAACGTTTGAAAAAGGTGCTTGCAGGAGCGGACATGGGGCTTCTTCAAGTCAAGTCTCAAGGTGGCGCCTCAAATAGTTCAAAATACTTCAAAATAGGAATAGTTAAGCCAGCTACTCGCTTGTTGGATAATCATTGTGAGTTATCATGGAAAGAGGAGATATAGTTAGAATCGTAGTCGGTGCTTTGATAATCTTGTTCGGTTTTTTGATAATCCTATTGGAACTGTCGTACACGACAGACACAGGACTGCGACTATTCACTTTCCAGCTAGTTTCTGTACTAATCATCATTGCTGGTATTGTGCTAGTCATATCAACTTCGCGAGATTGAACCGAAATCTAGACAAATAGGGCTTCGTTTATCCTCTCCTGGCGTATAGGCAGGTGAACGATTATCGAGCGATTGAAATATAGTCGAAGTTTGCCTTTAGGATTTGCCGACATCCCGCAGCACCTTTTTACCTCGGGCTAGCATTTTGAAATTGGTGATGCGGTGTCGCTGCCACCTGTCGAAAGGAGGTAAGATGGATGACAAAGTTCCTGCTACTGTGGCGTTTAAACTTGCTCGCCCCCTGGTCTAGTGACCGCAGAGAAGCGGAAGAGAACGTGGAGGCCAAGTTCGATGCGATGGAGCGTTTCATGGATGCTGGGATGGTAAAGGAGAACGCATTCTTCGTCGACGGCAATTCAGGGTGTTTCATCTTTGAGGGCACGTCTCAAGACCTGTTCAGGATGACGAGCAGGTTTAGTCCCTTTATCGAATATGACGTAAGAGAGATGATTCCATACGAGATAGGGAAGGATACCGTGCTGGAAAGCTTACACGAAAAAACCTTAGAGAGATAGACATTAAGCAGTTATAAATCTAAATGCAGCCCCTAGAAAGCAGGGAAGCTAGAGCAGTATAAGGAGGAAACGCCCGTTCGTCGCGTCAAATCCTCCGTCTTCACACGGCAAAATTAAAAAAACGGTATCTTTTGTCTAAATAAAAAATCAAAGTAAATTCAAGAGGTGAAAAGTAGGGAGACGCAACAAGCGGGAGCGGGGGGCCATACTGCCTGCTATTATACTCGGAGCCCTTATAGGCTATTACCAGGTTTAGTAATTTGGTTTACTTGTTAGGAGTTATCTTTTTGTTTATAGGTGGAATTGCCGCGTTATTCACATGATAACTCCGTTATAACCTTGAATACACAAAACCTCTTTTTTTCTTATTCACTCAGTATTATTTTACTACCCTACTGCATTTTCCTCTTATGCCATTCTCCACAAATAAGTCGGGGATTGCCCTCCTTATCTTTTCTTATGATTGGGTTATAACTCGCGCAGGTTTCTGGCTTTACAGCATTAATCCCACAGCAACCTAATGTCCAAAACACACAAGGTTTCACTATCTTAAAAAAATCCTTATTTGCAACATTCTTCACATATCTTTCTCGAAATTCGATTTCAGGTATTTCGAGATAATCGGCTATCCTTCTTGCCTCTCCATCTTTTAGCACTATTTCTCCGTATACCATACAACAACAACCGTAACACTTTTCACACTCTTCAACCTCAGTCACTTTGTCCCCTCGCTCTTCGACATAGATAGTCATACTGCTATGACAAAACTTATACAAATGGACATATCTCCCGAAATAATACAACTAACAGTTTCATCGCGTTTCTTGGCCGTCACGGCGGTTCAAACACGATAGACAACTTGGTTTTGTTGTGTAAGCTGCCACAAACGAGAACACCGGGATATATGGATGTAGTGTCTATTTTTGGCGTGCTAGACTGGACTACGTGTTGCGAAAGCACGTTTCAATGTCGTATCTCCAATGCAAGGGCGGTTACGAGATCATCATGCGAGCCGGTCTTGAAGGCGCCGAATTGGTCTGCGCCCTTCTCTGAGACGTGTATCTCGTAGTTCTGTAACTCCTCGATCATCGCGTTAATCTCACGCCCTCGTTTGCTCAAAAAAGTCCACTTAGTTGTCGAAAAACATCTTCGAGTCCTATCGATTCTCAAGCGATTTGTCGCCATCTGTAAATCTAATTACCATGTGGCTTCCGTCACAGAAGGGCTTGTTGGAGGAGGCGCCACAGCGACATAGGGCAACGCGATTTCGAACTTCATAGACGCTGCCGTCGGATGACTCGATCGCTACGTTACCCCGCACCCACAAGGCGCCGCTACAGCCTTTGTGTGGTTCTTCGACGAGCGTAATCGACGGTTCGAATTCAGGCTCAATCGAGTTTTCGGGTTCCTTATGCCACGCTACCAGACGTCCAGAAGTGCAATTTCCTGCCTCTTCAATGGCTAACCGCTTAGCCTCCGCGTCGTCTGAAGATCTGGTCAGGTTGCCAATTCCCCCTGCTCTAAGACAAAAACCTGCGTGATTGCATAAATCTGGAGCGTCGGTCAATTTGAGGTCTGGCCCGTCGATTTTCCGAGTTCGAGTGAGGTAGGGCGCTCGGCTGGCGATCTCTGTACCGTCAAAATGTATCTTTTCGTGCATTCCATCGCAAAATGGTTTGCTCGTGGACTGCCCGCACCGGCACAAAGCGTATGTTTCGTTGAGGGGGTACTCTTCGCCTTTGATATAGCTGCGAGGATACCCCTCGACATCCGTACTAACGGTCAATTTGGTGAGCGGAATGCATCCTGACACAATATAGGGCCCGTTTTCGCATACCTTAATGTGCGCTTCCTTCGGATGTCCCCTCTTAGCCTGTTTTTCAGTCTGCATATAATCTGTCGTCCTCCTTTTTCTCGGTCAAAATGTATCGGCGATAACAAAGCGTCCCGCGGCGCTATTCTCAGCTGTGTTGCAGCGCGTCTTATCGCTGGTCACGTCTCAACTAAAACGATCCTTCTACTGACATAATCTCGTGATTTTTTTCTGGCCATCTCGCTTCTTAACTAGGTTGTGGGTATATGACTAGATCGTTAGAGCATATGCATCGAAAACGTCCTGCCAACTTATTCATGGTAAGTAGCGAGTCGGCCCGAGTACATCTGGTATGACCTTCTCTGGCACCGATGAGATCTTCGCGCCATGATAGTTTCTTAAGATAGCTTAGATAACTATCCTTTTTTTTCTTTCACCTTCACTTTCACTTTCAGCGTGTTCTTGCAGTTGGGTTATCAGCGTCAGCACACATCCACCCTCTGTGCAAGCAATCCATCCCCAGACTGACGCAGGCGACAAGAAACAGGCTATCTAAAACCTATTTGCTGCCTACGTTCACACAATGCCACTTGCAGAGCTTCTCGAAAGTCTAGAACGTTCTCGGCGAGACGCTCAGCTCCGTTATGCGGTAATACACGGCGCGGCCTGCAGCTACTGCCTCAGCAGGGCGCAACGGCTTGATGGATCGTACTTACGAACTTTTGCCCTTGAATTGAAAGAACAGCTTGCTCAGACTCTTGCAACATTCGTCACATCTATTCTGGCAGAGCCGCGTGGGCGCCCAGATAAGAAAAGTAATGAAGAGCCACCGCTTCGCCAGATCCTTGAAGTGTTGCAGCAGGTGATGTGCACACACGACGCAGAAAAGCTTGCGATTTCTGTGCTCGAAATCTATGGAGACGGTCGCGAAGAGCGAAGTTCAAAGAGATGAGATTCGGATGCGTGTGGAAGCTAACCCACGAAGGTATTTTAAGCGGCCAGCAAAAAGAACACTACAACTCTGATCCCCGCGCTAATAGACTTGCGCTTTGGGTTCGTCATGCAGAAGGGGAAAAGGTGCGTAAAGTGTTCAAAGAACGTACGGAATAAGCCTCTTCGTTCTCTTTGCGTACGCGACGTATTCGTCGCCCAGCTTCGATGTTAAAACCGCCTCCTCCACGTGAATCCGATAGCCGAAGGCTGGTGCGAAGTAAGCTATGAGCACGAGCACAGCCCCCCACGACTGTATCACGAATCCCAGTCCTATGTAGATTATGAGCAGGCCGGTGTAAGAGGGATGACGCACTAGGCGATATGGCCCGCGATCCACCACCGCCTGACCCTCTTGAATGCCGATTGTCGGCGAGAAATAACGCCCTAGCACGGCAATTGACCACTGTCGAAGCACAATACCTGCGATCATCAGGCTGATCCCGACGTAGAAACTCCAGCTCGGTAACGACGCAATGCCAGACGCGGCAAAGAGGAAGGCGATAACAAGGGCCAGAATCATGCTCAGTGCTATCAGTGGGCGGGAACCCTTGTCTTCGAATCTAATCGGGGCGCCGTGCCGACGCAAGCGCGGGATAATGCCCCCGACCACAATTTCGCTCAGCACCCAAAGTAAGGCCACGACACCGAATATTGCTGACCCAGTTGTTGTCTGAAAGAAAAGTGCCGTCAGATAGGCCATCATAGTTCTGCTGAGTCCTCTTGTTCTTCTTAAATATTCTTTTATGCCCGGTTTGCTTGCCGAGCAAGAAAACGGCACAGCGACGCTCAAAATCAAAAAAGATGCTTCAGGCGCTCCATGGGCGAGGGAACCGCACACTGGGCCTAACGTCTCGCCCGTTATCTGCTACCGCAAGAAAGACAAATCACGGATAGATTTCTGCGGCGAAATTCGCGCCTATATAAAAAATTGCTCGAATACCGGTATTCATCCCGTATTCATGGCACGTAATCTACTGCAAAAGTTTCGCTGTGAGTTAATTCCATCGACCTCTTCTATCCCTCACTTTTGCGACCGATAATGCGCATAATCTCTCGGATCAGCTCAGTCCCCAGCGCGTACGCCACTTGGAAAAACTGGAGCGCGACGACCAACGGCACCTTGAAGACGCCCTTCCACGTCGTCGGCATCGGCGATTCGTGCACAATGCGCGTGAGCTCTCCATCAACGCGCCCGGCGGCATGGGTCACGACGAGGCTAACGACGATGCCGAGGATGGCCCCCCCGATGATGTCGGTAAAGTAATGGAGCCCTAAGTAGAGCCTGCTAAATCCCACAAGAATGGCCCACGCGAACAGCACAATGGTGAACTTTCGGTGGTACGATGAGAGCGTCGTCGCGAAGGCAAAGGCGTTCGCGGTGTGGGCGCTCGGAAACGACGGCTCAGCCTCTGGTACTACGCCCAAATCGCTCGGCCGTGGGCGTGCAACGGCGTACTTCACTGCGGTCGCGAATGCAGTCGTTAGTATGAAGATGATAGCGAAGACGAGCGCTTCTTTGCGGAGACCGGCGACATAGAGCGCGATCGTGATGAGCACCATGAAGGTGATGCTCCCCGTGAACGTGACCCACCAAAACAGCGTATTGAGAAGTCCGCCGTTGTTGAGTCCTCTTATGAAGTGGGTAACGTCGTAGTCAAATCCGCCGAAATAGGCCGAAGCTAAGGGTAGATGAAGGGTCAGCAGTGCAGCGTGCATAGTGCGAACCTACTCGCGCACACGGGGTCATATAGTTTATGTGCTAGCGGTGTCGGGGGTGACGACAGTTCGCCTTCGGCATTGGTTCGCAGCGAAGCGCCGCGCTTGGGCCATTCGTCCCACGACGGCCGTTTCAGTGCCGCAGAGCGGAATAATGCTCCAGCCTGCAGCTCGCATTTTGCGTGCAGTTTCCCAAGCGCCTGGTAAGGGTTCAGTCATGGGCCGCACCACTTCGAGTGGGATACCTCACGTGACGCTAGGCCCCCATTTCTTTCTTTGCGCTTCGTCAGTCGTGGCGTCTTTGAAGCCGTGAGGCACGAGGTTCGGGAGAGTTTCCTTTGAGTCGGGTCGTAATGGGTAAACAAGCAAACCACGCGCAGCATAGCTGAGTGCTGCATCGAGCATTTTGCTGTCAGTCACGCCCTATCCCCCTTTTCATGATTTCTCGCGCGCAGTTCTCTTTTTGCGTGCTCTCATTTGAGGCCGCCTCCTTTACAAAAAACCAAACCTGATGACCTCTCGTTCTCTCTTGGCTTACGAGTCCTTTTGCCATTAATTGAAGAAGGCGGACGCGAATTGAGGGAACTGTAATTAAATTCTCGATAAACCTCAGTTGGCGACTGCTTTCCTTCTTTGCGGCAAACGCTTTCCAGCAATGCCTTCTGATGTGGAGAGAGGTGCACGACCTCCTTACCAGCAACAGAACAAGCTGGTTTTTTAACGTAAAACAATTTACCTTTCAAAGAGGTTTTCTCTTCTCTCAGGAAGCACAGCATTAGGAGTTGCACTATGACAAAAGTCATCGCTATCAACGGAAGCGCACGGAAGGACGGCAACACTGCCATCCTAATTCGACACATGCTCGAGGAACTCAAAAACGAAGGCATTGAGACCGAACTTGTCCAGCTTGCCGGCAAAACGATCCGGGGCTGCACAGCGTGCATGAAATGCTTTGAAAACAGAGACCGGCGGTGCGTCTTCGACGACGATATAGTCAACGAATACATCGAGAAGATGGCCGCGGCTGACGGGATCATATTGGGTTCTCCGGTCTATTTCTCCGATGTGACGGCGGAGATGAAGGCGCTCGTCGATCGGGCAGGGTTCGTGTCCTTCGCAAACGACGGGCTCTTCACGCGCAAGGTGGGGTCTGCCGTAGTCGCGCAGCGGCGGACGGGCGCAACTCACTCACTCGATACGCTGTATCACTTCCTGTTCAGCCAGGACATTATCATTCCTGGTCGTCCGACGGTCGGCGTCGGGAGGGAGGTCGGCGATGTGGACACTGACGACGAAGGTATCGCCGCAGCAAAGAATGCGGGCAGAAATATGGCGTGGGTTCTCAAAGCCGTAACAGCGATGAGTGGCACTCACTCACGTAAATAAGCGGGTTCGCCAAGATGCTTTCGTCGAAGATAGAAAGCGAGATGCGGTCAGAAAATGCCTCTAAAAACGCTAAATCCTCCGTCTATATCAGGCGGAGGTAAAAGGTGTTGCAATCTGAATGATGCGCGTCGGAGCTGGTCGAGCACTTCCGAAAAAGTTTTTAGGCGGGCACCTGCGAAGTCGTACAAAAGTGCCAAATCTGTCGCTACTGTACGCAAAGCTTGTTGAAAAAGTGGACAAGACTTATCCGCCCTGTACCCCGTTTTTTTTTAGCGACAAAACAAAGTGAATCGTCTTGAAACAGTTAAGAGGCAACTCATGAAATCCACAAAGAAAGAAACAACGATCAATCAAAAAAATCCTGACCCGCGCGCAGACAAGGCGAACGGAGAGAGCGCCGTGCTCGCGGCGATCATAGCGATGCCGGGACCGGATCGCGCCGTGGGCGAGCGGCTCCATGCAATCATCAAAGCCAGCGCCCCAGCCCTCTCGCCGAAACTCTGGTACGGGATGCCCGCCTATGCCAAGGACGGTAAAGTCATCTGCTTCTTCCGCAGCGGGCAGAAGTTCAAAGAGAGGTACATGACGCTCGGCTTTAACAACGAGGCGAAGCTCGACGAAGGCCACATGTGGCCGATCACCTTCGCGCTGAAGGAGTTGACTGCCGCCGAAGAGTCAAAGATCGGGGCGCTCGTGAAGAAAGCGGTGAGCTAAGGACTGGGCTCACCGCTGCGCTTCTTGAGCATAACACTCTGCGTTTGGCTGCTGAGCGCGCGAGACTGAAGTGTGTGCATCTTCGCTAACGCAACCACTTTAAATATGGCGTAAAAACAACGAATACACAATGTCACTTGAAGACAACAAAGCGGTCATTCGGCGCCTTTACGACGCCTTCAACACTGTCGATTTGAAGGCGATAGATGAAGCGCTCGCTGCCGACGTTGTTGACCTCCTCCCCCTTCAGGGGCAGGCGCACGGCGTTGAAGGATTTAAGGAACGCCTTATCAGGCTTCGCAAGAGCTTTCCGGACCTCAGCTTCACGATCGAGACTATGATTGCCGAAGGAGACATGGTCGCAGAGCGATCGACGTTGCGTGGCACACACTCTGGCTCGTTTATGGGCGTCCCAGCGACAGGCAAACAGGTCAGAGGCACTATGATGGCCTTCAACAAGTTCGCCAATGGCAAAGTCGCAGAGAGAGGGCGTATCATTAATGTGTTTGGTCTGGTGCGACAAATCCAGAGCTAACAAAAAAAGTTTGCGCAGCGCGATTGAAGACGGGTCGAATTTTGTTTTGACAATCCCGACAGCGTGCCCAACTTGACATGCGGCTCAATTAAGGGAAACACTAGCAGCATTAGAGGGTTTAAGTGAGCAACCGAAAATACGAGATGGGTTCAGTCGTCTCTAAAGACGGGACTGTGATAGGGTATCGCCAGATGGGCGATGGCCCGGACGTTATTCTTTTTCACGGAGGCGCCAATGCCTCACAGAGTTATTCGAAGCTCGGCGCTGATCTATCGGATGCGTTCACCGTCTATATTCCTGATAGGCGCGGCCGCGGTCTGAGTGGGCCATTTGGTGACAATTATAGCATGCGCAGAGAAGTTGAAGACGTGGATGCGCTTCTCACAGAGACTGAGGCGCACAACGTTTTCGGCCTGAGTTCCGGCGGCCTTATCGCACTGCAAGCCGCGCTCGACCTGCGGTCTATCCGCAAAGCCGTTATAAACGAGCCGCCGCTTGACGTCGATAACTCAATAATGACGATGCTGCAGTCGTTCATGCCGCGGTTCGACCGAGAGATCGGCGAGGGCAAGATAGCCGACGCGACCGTCACCCTCCTGAAAGATTTTGGGGCCCTTTTTTTACCGGGAGCACTGCAACCTGTGGTGAATATCGCTCCGCGCTCTGTACTCGTATGGCTTTCCAGACAAATTCTTCGGCGCGATGCTAAGAACGTGACCGGCGACAACGTGCCGCTCGAAGCGCTTATCCCGACATTCCACTTTGACTATCAGCTCGTGGTTGAAATGCAGGGGACTCTTGAGTCTTTCGAGGCAGTACCCGCAGACGTGTTGTTACTCGGCGCAAGCAAAAGCCCCGCTTTTTTGAAACATACCCTCGATGCATTGGAAGATGTTATTCCACATGTCCATCGCATTGAGTTGCAGGGACTTAGCCACGGGGCAGCGCTTGACGGTGGCAAGCCGGAACGTGTCGCATACGAACTGCGACGATTTTTTCTGTGACAGAAGACCTTAAACAGCGGTGTATTTCATAGTCCAATCCTGTCGATTATCGTGTTGCCGTGTCGTCTGCTAGCCACCAAAAGGTGCGGTTATGATGGTGGACAAAGCGGAAATTTATTTGAGCTGTGAGACACTCACCCACCTCTTCACTTCCATTTCGTCAGTATCTCCTCCCTGCGGAAGGTGGCTCTGCTTAAGGAAAATAACAGTGCGTCGATTACGAGAATTATCGCGGAAATGATCAGCAAGTTGGCAGGAGTGAGTGATACGAAAGCTATCTCAGTCGCAAGATATATCGCCGCCAAGGGGAGCACGATCAGCGCGCCGAACTGCTGTGCCGCGCGTGCGTCACTGACTCGTGCAGAGGTGATGACGCTGAACTCGGTGCTCAAGATGGTGGTGAGTGGCACGGTTATCAAGAGGATTACCGCCACGGTCCAATTCGGGAAATAGACGTAGCCGAGTTTGGCACTCGTCACTGCGTCCATAAGCACCATAAAGATTACCGCACCGGCATAGACCGCGCTAACGGACGGCAGAAATGCGGCAATAACTTTTCCCAGCAGGATCTCACCATCAGTCGTAGGCGTTGCTAGCAGGGGTTCGAGGGTTTTCTCAAGCTTCTCGCCAACGATGCTGTAGGCACCAATGCTTATGGGGAGGAAACCGGCCAACATGACAAAGAGAAAGGAGAAGGCGTTGAACACGTCATTAAGCCCGCTTATGATGGCTGGCAATTGCGAGGGACGAATCGGGGCGTTTCCAATGCCAAGCCAAATGAGAATCGGCAGTCCTATCGATATGAGTAACGGGACGACGACCAGCGAGTAGATGACGTATCGTTTCGTCCTAAACGTGGAGAAGTCCTTCCGCGCGATCACCCACGCCTTCCACAGTTTCATTGTTCGTCCCTCACGAGTTTCAGGTAGACCTCCTCGAGCGTTGCGTGCTTCTCAGTAATAAACTGGATGTGGCCGCCCGCTGCGACAATGGCTTCCATGATGCCGGGATTCTCCTTTTCAGGATCGCTCACGTCGATCACCAATCTGTTTCCACTGCTCACGACGTAGCGCAACCCCAGCCGCCCTACCGCTCCTGTGACCGCAGGAGTAACCTGCTGAAGCTGAACTTGGGTCTTCCTTCCCTCGAGCGACTCCATCAGTTGTTCCGGTGTCCCTTCGGCCACGAGTTTTGTATTCAGTATCCCAATTCGATCGCAGATGCGCTGCGCTTCATCGAGATTGTGTGTGTTGAGAAAGATCGTCCGCTTCTCGTGTTTGAGTTCGAGGATGAAGTCGCGCACCGTTTTTTGAAACTCAGGATCCAAGTTAGCAGTCGGCTCATCTAAAAAGAGGATCTGAGGGTCGTGAATGAGGGCGCGGACGATAGCGAGCTTCTGTTTCATGCCTTTGGAAAACGTCCTGACCGGGCGATCCCGCACGTCCCAGAGTTCCAACATCTTAAGGAAATATTCGATTTGCTCCCTCCTTTGCGCGTCCGAGCACTCGTACAGCCGTCCATAAAAGTCGAGGTTCCGGTACGCGCTCAGGTCCTCGTAGAGGCCAACGTTGTCTGGGACGAGGCCGATGATCTTTCTGATCTTCTGGCAGTCTGCACTGTTTCCGATCTCATAATCGGCTATCCTCGCCTCTCCGCTTGTCTTTGAGATAAGGCATGCGAGCATCCGAATGGTCGTGGTCTTCCCTGCTCCGTTTGGTCCAAGAAAGCCAAACACCTCTCCCTCCCCCACATGAACGGTCAGATCCTCAACTGCTGTCACGTCGCCAAACTTTCTCGTAAGGTTGCTCGTTTCAATCAAACGCCAGCACGCCCCGAACTCTGATTCACAGTGATCGCCTACGAGTTGTCCGTCTCTCTATTTCACATCGGTCGTCGACGAATCTTTCCATCCGCCAGCGTATCGCAAGGTGATGGCATAAGCGTTTTCATTTCATTTTGTCGTCGCCGCGGATAATCGCAACGATTAAGGTGCTTGTACTGAGCCCATTCACCATTATGCTAGCCGACCAACATTACTCAGACCTTTTCGCTGATGCTGCATTGCCCAAACACGAGTTATTCGAGATTCACCGCAGCAAAATCTCACTTCACCGTTCAAAAGTAGGTTACAACTACCCGACTATCCGGCTACCGCATCCATTCTCGCAACTTGCCGGCCTATCTACACGAATCTATCAGACCAACCCGACGGATCATTAGCCTTTCTGACTGTGATATCACCCATAGGAAATGCCTCAAAAACCCCTAAATCCTCGTCTTCACACGGCGGAGGTCGCCGGTTCGAATCCGGCCGAGCCCACTTTCTTGGCCTCATTTTTTGGGGAAACGGAGGCTAAAATAGAGTTTTCTTCGTTGCGAGGGCAGGGGGCCTGTATCAGGCTCCGGTTCACAAGCTTCTTTCCCGTTTGTGAAGCTTGATAAACAATTATGTCGTGTATGTGACTATTTTTGCCCCTTAACTTCTTTACCCTTATAGTAGTACGCTGCTTTTTTTGCCATCTCCCCGGGCGAGGGGACTGCTCCGACCTGCTGCAACATGCCAAGGGCGTCAAAATTCAGCCACATCTCCGTGATCGTTCCGTTGACGACCTTGTCTATGCCGATTCCTGTATAGGTTACGTGCTTCCCGGTCGCCGGCATACCCATGAGCTCGCCTTGGTTCGTGCCGTGAAACGTTAGGCGGTAGGCGACCTCGTCCCCTTCTGCAACCATATCCTCAACGGTCGCTGTGAGATCTGGAAAGGCGGTGCGGTACAGCGTGATGAGCTGCGCCATGCCCTCGGGGCCAGGGAGGACCGGGGGGCTGCTGGGGTCGTGGTTGACGGCGTCAGGAGCGAAGTCCTTCTCGCACAGCGTCGCATTTCCCGTATTCAAGTGATCCTGCCAAAAATGGCGGACAACGGCTTTGTTCTCTTCTGCAGACATAATAATCGTTCTGTAGGTCAATCTTCAGGTTCATAGCCGTTATCCTCCTTTTGTGGCTCTTTTTCGGTTTTGAAAGGTATGACGGAGCAGCGCGTTCCCCTTTGACCCATAGCAAGCGCAGAGAGAAAATATACACATTTTTCGATTTCCTTTGATTCCCGAGCCCCCTCTTTGGCCGACTATTGCTTAACGAAGTCGATCGCTCGCGTAGCGAGTGCTAAGGAACCGGGATATGCGCAGCAAATCTTCTGCTTTTACGATGTACACGCAGTCGTTGCGCATTCGGCTTCCTTAGAGAATCACAGCGGTTCCATCCACCAGGTGTGCCTACAGCGCCCTCCTGGTGTAGTTTTCAAGGCCCATGATGAGCAGAGCTTACGTCGCAGCAATTTTTGCCATGACCTCAAGCTATATCCACACCAGGAGTGCACAGCCCATGCACAGCGTTATCAAAGAGACCGGCCATGAGAAAATTCCTCTTTAAAGCACTGCCACTGGTTCTCCTCTTCGTGAGTGCTGCAATCCATGCGTGTTGCGCGTGCCCTATGGCGTTTCACGATGAGGAGGGTCCGGGTCCTGCAGAACGAGCAATTTTTGGGGCTGCTAAGCGTAAGCGCCCCAGAATAATGGCGCGGATAACGAGGACCGTGAATGAACTGATTTTTAGCCGCGTTAAGTGTGCACTTGAGCGGGCGGAGGTCCTTTTTTTACGCTTGCCGATATAAACTCTGAGAACGCTAATCAAATAGGAAACTAGACAAAAGAGGCAACTGCGATAGCGATGTAAGCCCGGCTTAGGGACATTGCTTAACGACTCCTATTGCGCTTATTGCCGCATCGCGCCCATGTGCTCCTGCATTTCCTGCTGCATCTGGCTGCGCGTGTTCGCATTCATCCCGTAGCCCATGTACGGCCCCATGCCACCAGCGTTATCGATACGTTTGTGCATATCGTCCCATAAGTGCTGCCACATGGTCTGTTCGAAGGGCGCTTGCCCGATAGCACCGCCGGTGATAACCATGCCGTAGTAAGGCATGAGCGGTGAGCTGCCATATTCCGCCGCCGCGCCTCTCCGGGCACTCGCGTTAAACCCTGACCATGCCGTCGCATTCTGCTGCACTGTGGCGTACCCTTGCCCCATGAACATGGTTCTCAACGACAGGAACTGTGCCTGCGCCGTTTGTGTGTCATTGTATGCTTGGACGCTTACAGCGTAGGTGCCATTGTTATCACTCACCGTGCCGTTGTACACTGCAACCCCTGCTTGTGAACTGGCTTGTTGCGAAAACGGAGTCACCACGGTAAAGTTCAGCTGTTGCATCGTGGTCGCGAGGTACTGAGCGATGGCTTGGTCTTCTGCAGCTGCTGTTGTATTTGCCGTTGGAGTAGGCGTTGGCGAGGACGGCGTAGGGCCCGTACACCCCGCAGCGCAGACGGCTGCGAGCATCAAGACCGCTAACGTCCCTGCCAAAAATGATTTTTTCACGGTACGCCTTTGCAAGTTACTCATAGTAAGCTGGTACTGCATAGCCCGGGGCTTAAGTATTAGGTGTGTTATGCGCAGCCAGCCCGCCATGAGAGCACAAGTCATTCGTCGAGTAGCAGCGTTTCGAGGATGATTGAGCGCGTTGAGTGCTCATTTGTGCCTAGTCGCGGAAGGGAATCATAACGATTAAGTCTGCAGCGCCGAGTTTGCACGTATTATGTTAGCCGCCGATCATTGCCCATATCCTAATGTTGAGATGCCAAAACACGAGCTGCTGGAGATTCGCCGCAGCAAGATCTCACTTCATCACGCAAAAGAAGGTTACAGCTATCCAACGATTCGGTTACCCTACAAGTTCTCACAGCTTGCGGGGCTCTCGACACGAATCTACCAAACTGTTCACGACGGGGCGCTTGCATTTGTTGTCGTCGTGTCATCCGCAAACCTATCAAGAAACACTTCCGAGCGATCTAAAAACAACGGTGCAAGCGCTAAATCCTCGTCTTCACACGGCGGAGGTCGCCGGTTCGAATCCGGCCGAGCCCATCGGTTTGCTGGGGTGCTTTGACGAAATAACGGGCTCTGCGGAGCTTTTTGATTTTCGTTTTCGAGAAGAAGTGATTTAAGCTCGGCGATTTGTGATTCGAGTGCTGACAAGCGAGATTCCGCATTGTTTAGGCCTTCAGGTTGTATAACTTTAGGCAAAAGTTGTATAACTTTTGACTCCAGTTGTATAACTTCAAAAAGCCCTTCCCCATCATTGAAAGTGGCAAGAAGTGCCCGTCTGTTATGGTGCTGAGGCTCAAATATCTTTGCAACCTTCCCAATTTCGTCTGCGCAGGTCTTTGGCAGCCTAATAAGCGGGTAAACGACGCCCGCTTTGGCATTCAACTTGGTGACCTTTGATTTTCCAATGTGTTGCATAGTTCCCTCACCCCGCTTGACGAGACGTGCCTCCGCCGCGTTATGAATTCTCCACCTGCCAGAGCGCTTGCGCGAGCATCTCATAGACTTCCGCCGTTTCACCCTGATGCGGCATTCTGCCGAGCTGCTCTGCGGCTGAAGCTAAGCGTCTGAGCACATCAGGGATAGCTTTCTCCGGAACCGATCGCACCTTTGCACCGCGGTAGTTGGTCAAAATGGCTTGTATCGCCTTTGGAAGACGTCTTACGTCAATACTTCCGTCTTCCAGCATGAAAGGCAGTTTCCACGTCGCGGGCAGATTTGCATCTCCGACATAAGCAAAGCACTGTGCGGGGAGACAATATTTTGGATGAAGTAGTTGAGCATTTAAATCCTCTCCTGTGATCGCTGCTCGTGTGATTGATGCTGATTTAAGGAGTGTAAGTGGCTCACCCTGCGGCCCTGTGCGCGGTCGGTAGACGCCGTGCTCGCTAAGCCACCACAAGTCGCTGTGAGGCTCCTTAGATTCCAAAGAGACGAAGACGCGGTCACGCAGGCGCCCTCCTTCGATGTTAGCGGCATAAAACATCATTCCATCGCTAACGGCAATGCATTTCACTTTCTGCTCGTCTGCATAGCGACGCACTTGCTCAAGGGCGCTATGCACAGCAGCTCGGTTCCATGCAAGAGCACCGGGGCGCTTCGTCTCGACGATGCAGTATTTAATTCCAAGACGCGTGACG